>Ga0307932_1001114_pt1 | contig 10927 bp, 17 predicted proteins | sample OrgLakmetageno48_FD_201843 | JGI IMG/M metagenome (GOLD analysis project Ga0307932, IMG submission 201843) | Saline water microbial communities from Organic Lake, Antarctica - #48 | ecosystem: Environmental > Aquatic > Non-marine Saline and Alkaline > Saline | place: Antarctica: Organic Lake...
CTACACACAGAAAGCTCGCACTTGCTCACTTCCTACTCACGCCCTTCTCGTCCTGAGTTCATTTATACAAGTTTAAAAAACAGGATATAACATCCTGTTTTTTAAACTTTGCGGGGCTTAGTGAACGAGATTATAACTTTCTTCAAGGAATATGAAGGATATTATTATATTCCGAAGTTATAAACCTACTACAATAATTATATCCCAAGCTTTCTGCTACAGTGGCGGATTTGGTTAATAAACTACTTAAGCGGGCAAGTACACGCAGTTAGAACTGGGCTTAGGGAGAATCCAATATTTTTTCAATCTTTGGATTATCAATTTATATTAAAAATTCTTTTAAGCAAGTTTTTATTTTCGTCTGGATTATCCCCGTAAGAGTTCGCTTTATCATTTCCAGCTTTGAATAAAGCCAATATACCTATAATAATATTAGCTAACGGAATGAATGCCAACAATAAAGTAAAGCCAGAATAACCAATGTCGTGCAATCTTCTCACATTCAATCCTAGCCAAATTACCGCCACATTTAAAATTAAAACAGATGAACCAGCTAAACAAATACCAAGGACTAAGTCAATACTCTTATCTGATGTGTGGTCTAATAAGAGGGCTGATATAGCGGTACATCCAAGTATGACTAAAAAAAGTAAGGACATAAGTATTATATCACCTGCAAAGTAATCCCCCCTGCCAACTCTTCCAGAGAAAGTTTTCTTAATAAAATAAAAATATTTTACTACTGTTGAACGCTCGTTGTCTATGGTTTTTTTGTTTTTTAAATCATCGCTTGAAATTAGTTCCGACTCTTTCTTGATCCATTCACCACAATATCTGCATTTTTTAGCATCATCTTGAATTTCTTCAGCACAAAATTTACATTTTTTCATATTTTTTAATTAATATTTATCTCTTAAAATTCTACTTCCAGCGTAATCCCTTTTTCGTGCATAAAGATACAAAAGAATAAAACATTATTACCTCAATTGTTGCTCCAATCGTTAATAAAGCAATGTTGTTTGTGGGGAGAATAAGTTTTCTGTTTATAATTTCTAAAACTAACGCTACTATAAACAGAAGTAATGCTTGGCGTTTAGTTAATCTATTGCTTTTGTGTGATGGCTCTTTCAGTTTTCCGTTATTGGGAGATATTTTCTTAATGGCAGGCAATGTAGCTGATTCTGCTTCCTTAATCTCTTTTGAATCATCCTCGGGACTGATTGCTCTAGCCGCTGATAAAGCTGCTTTTTCAGCTTTTTCTATTGACTTTAAATCTTCTTCGGTATATTTATATCCCATATTTTTATACTATCCCTAATTAGCGAGGATTACTTAAGTTTAATTATCTTTATTTTATAACTCGTTTAAAAACTTTTTAACAATTCCTCTCTCCAATCCTCATTATTGTATGACCAAATGGCTACCTCTGAATGATGAGAATAATATTTTTTAGCTACTTCTTTTGTTATCTCATCTTTTTCATCTTCCCAATTTTCCTTTTTAGTACTTAATATGCCAGCTACCAATCCCGTAACCCAAAGCGTATCCAGCATTTGTTCATCTTGTAGAATGTCATAAGTTAAAAAAACATGCCCCACTAACCTAAAAAGATGAGTTATTATAAAGGGTATTAATACGCATAATAAGTAAAGTTTATTATATACAAATGTCATACTTAGAGCGAAAATAATCCAAATCCAGAAACTTGTAGTGACCCAATATAGAATGTAAAAAAATTTCCAAATCAATTTCCCTTTTTTAAGCTCACTCAACCAACCACTAAACCATAAAAGCCAAACCTGAAAAGGATCCATAGACCTCTTGTAGGATATAAAAATTTTATTTTTTTTGTGTAATTCTTTTAGTTTCTGAAATTCTTTACTCATAATTATTTAAAATTATTAAAACATTAATTTTATTGCCAAAGCTATTAACCCTATAACTCCAATAATAATTCCCAAAGTTCCCCATAATGAGCTACTAGCAAATACCATATCTTTAACTTTTTCTTTTGTTGATGAATTAAACATGTCTTTTTCTATTAATTAAAAATACAAAAAATATAACTACAATAACATCGATTACTCCCCAAATAGACTTATCTCCTATGTAAATAGGGACAAGAGGATTAAAAAGTATCGCAATTATTACCAAAGACCAAAACCAAAAATCATTCTTCTTTATATTAAATAAACAATAAACATAGTATATGGATATTCCCGTTACTACTATTCGCAGAAATGTATAAAATCCATATGGCCAATTGAGAAAAGTTAGAAGCAATAGGATACAGGCAAAAATAGCTGGTAATTTATTAAATTGAATTTGGTTGGATTTTTCCATATTTTTAAATTAAAAATTTATTGGCAATCACTATCACAAGCGATTCCATCTTTATCTCCATCTCTTCTTGAGCATCCACAAATATTAAGTTGATATTGAGCTTCAGCACAAGAACTCATTTGAGAACAAGTCTTGCTACAATTACAAGAATACCTACTTTCTTGAATACTAGATTTTTCAACTACTCCACTATCTATTCCGTCAGTACATCCAGATAAGATAACTACGAAAAAAAGTATCATTGTAATTTTTACTATTTTATTTTTCATATTGTTTAATTATCTTTTTTAATATCGATAAGTTTTCCCCTAAAAATAAAAACATCTGAATAATAATCATCCAAATAAACATAGTCATCATCAATCTCACCATTAATTTCAAATTCTGGTTTAAAAACATTTTCTATTTTAACTACTGCAAAAAATTCATTAATAAAATACTCTTCTTTATTATTTCTTATAAAATTTTCTTGTTTTTCATCAATTTCAAATGTTCCAAAATAGCTTGAAAACAAGACGGGACTCACTTTCAAAAATACTTTATTACCTTTTTTGTATAAATCATTGATTTCTACTTCTAATAAAAAATTTTTATCTAATTTATCCTGAATGTCTTTTGTAAATTCAAAAGATTCATCAGAAAAAATGATTGGACTATATTTGTCAATAAGATTTTTCTTTTCAATTGATTCTTCTATTTTTTCTTCTGTCAAATTATCTGATTTATTATCATCAGAATTGCTAAAAAAGAGCCAATAACCAATAAGGCAAACTATTAAAATTATTCCTAAGTTTTTCCCTATGCTTTTGATTTTTTCAATCATTTCTTCTTTTTTTCTTTTTTTAATTTCTTCCTCTGTCTCTATTTCTTCTTCATTAAAAATAGAATCTAAAACATCTTTATTTTCTTCAGACATAAATATTTATTAATAATTATTTTTTAGGCAATCTTCCTCCACTATTCAAGCATTTTTCAATAGAATCGAAAGCGGAAAAGTTTTTAGTATTCTTATAATAATTTGTTCCTTTTTCATGACAAATTCCTGTAGTGCTTTTTTTAACTGCAGGAGAAGAACCGCTAGAACAACCTGCTAGTAAAAACATCGGGAGTATTATAAAAATTATTAATATTTTTTTCATTTATTTACCAAAATATTATCTTTTTAAAAAAGTTTATAAATCTTTTTGCTATGCTTGGTTTTTCATCATTATATTCTATCTTTTGATTATCTGTTTCGGGTTCATCTTTATTCTTTTCTAATACCTCAGCTTCTTGTTTTTCAATCTTTACTATCTCAGCTTTATTTTGTTCTATTGTCGCAGTATCATTTGATTCATTATTAATAATGTTCAGTTGAGATTTAATTAATTCTCTTTTTTTATTTTTTAAATCTGATAACTCTTGGTAGCTTTCAATTTCTTCATCTTCTTCTATAACGCAAGATGATCCATTAAAAACATAATTGAAGTCACACTCGCATTTACCACCTAAAGAATACTTTGAATTACTTCCTAAAATCTCTTCACAATAGTCATCTTCTGTTATGCATTCATTTCCGTATAATTTATATCCATAATTACATTCACATTTTTCATATAAAGAATTGTATTTTGAATTAAATCCTAAAATATCACTACAATAATCACTTTCACTTATGCATTTACTTCCAGACATAATATAGCCATAATTGCATTCGCATTTGTTAGATATTGAATTATACTTTGATCCATAGCCATATATCTCACGACATTTAGAATCACCAGAGACGCATTTCAATTTACCCGAGTAATCAGTATCTGCCACATAACCATAATAACATTTGCATTTGCCTGATATAGAATCATAAGAAGAAGAAATTGGGCAAGAAGGAGTAATCGGTATACTAGGGGTATAGGAGGGAACATAAGGTTTTGGGTTGTGGCAATGGTATTCCCCATAATATAATCCATAAGATGTGCAATTAGTTCTACAAGTATGACATCCGCTAGCATCCGTATTTCCAGAATGAGCAGATACATTATTTGATAAAACAAAAACAGCAAAAAAAACTGCTGTTAGAAGAAGGCTAAATTTTGTAAGCTTTACCATATCTTTAGCTTAAATATAAATCTACCTTAAGACTACTACTAAACACCAAAAAATCAAGTGCTTGGCTTGATTTTTAGGCATATTTGGATTAAGCTAAAGGAAATTACTATTATAATTACTATGTCGAAAGGAAAAGACAATAGTCAGAAATCTAAAAATGAATATGATCAAAACAGTAAAAATAATTTTGAAACATTTGATTTGTGGGGTAAATCTAATTTTATCTTGTGGTCAAATGCCCGATATGACTTTGAACTAATCGCAGAGCTTACTAGATATAAAAGTAGTACTAGAAATTGCTTGGAATTACTTGATATGGTGAATAAATATACAAGAAATACTCCTAAGGGAGTTTTTTTTGATGGAACGATAAAGTCGTTAAAATATTTAGTGAAAAATAATTTTTTAGATATAGCAACTTTTCCAAACATCACCAATGATGAAAAATATCTAGTTGAGCTTTTAAATAAATATTCAAAAAGATTAGATATTACAGAAATTTTTTCAGACATAGAAGAGCCGACTTTAAGAGCAATGTTGCTTGAATATCCTCATCTTCTCAAAAATATATTAGAAGATCCATTAGGGGGCAGTTTTATCACTAAGGCAATGCTAAAAAATAACATAACTGACATTAATAGCTTTACTCAAAAGGTAGATGATGGCAGTAGCTCTATTGAGGTAGATGTTGATAAAAACTCGAAAGAGGCAATGAAATGCAAAATAATCTGTATTGGATTAAGACTAAATAATGGCAACCTTCAAGTATCATCAAATGCACTGGAAACAATAAATCAATTTGAATCTTTAACAGATGAAAGTATTGAAAACGAAACTTATACAAAAGGAACATTTAATGCTATGTACGCCGTATTTTACGGTAGTAATAAGTGGAATAAAGAAAAAAAGGTACATCTAACAGGATGCGAATCATTATATCTTGATTTTCAGCTTTTATTTTTACCAGAAAATCATATGTCTATGATTTATGATATTTTCTTAGAAAAAGAAGTTGATAAAATTGGAAAAAAATATTTCAAAAATGAATATAGACCAGAAGGTTTTATTGCATCTTTAGCGATAAAAATGGCTATTGTTATTATTCTCTTTCGTACAGAAAACTTTATACCAAAAAAAGAAAAAGCTGAGGTATCAATTTTTACTCCAGGAGCAATGCTCGGTGCATTAAATTACGCAGTTAAAGAAACAAGTAATAAACAAAATCCACTATGCTTGAAGCAGTGGTTTCTTGAATATTTTCGTGATGAGTTAGATAAAAGAGTTGCTTTTATAAAAATGCAAGTGGAAAATAATGTCGCAGTAGCTAATATGGGTTTAACTCGTGTAATATATTTACCAGTTTTTGAAAGTTTCCGTTTTTTTTGTGAAAGAGATAGCTCATTAAATCAAACAATTAGATTACTAAAAAACAGGAATATTCCTAATTCCGTAAAGGATGACATTTTCATTAATTTTGCTATAAATATCCAAAAAATTATCGCTCAACAAGAGTCTACTAATGAAGAGGAGCGATTAAAAGACACTTTTATTCTTTTGATAAGTGAGGCCTTTAAGGGGCTTATGGTTAATCTTGGGAGAAAATTAAAAGAGCAATCAAAAAGATATTATCAACATGAAGATTTGCTTAGCGATGCAATGTTGAGCACAATCGAACTCATACTAAAATTTGATTTAAAGAGGAACAATAGTTTTATTGCATATCTAACTCACAATCTTCGCCTTAAAATGATAACGAGTGGTCGTATGAAGAAAACAGACCAAAATACTTATACCGAAGGAGCGTTAGAAGAAGACTTTTTAAATAGCATCCCAGATGAGAAAGAATTTATTTCTTTGCTCCATGATAAGAATGATATCAAAAAAATACATAAATATATAGAAGGGCTTCCAAGAATGGAGAAGGAAGCTGTTAAAAAAATAATGAAAGATAATGAAAAATTCACAGAAACAGATAGAAGAGCAAAAAATAGAGGGTTGATAAAAATTCGCAAAATGATGGACAATCCTTAGATGTCTCGTTTTTAAAATTAAATGCATTTATTAAGTAGAGGCTATCCTCTACTTTTTTTATGGAAAGTTGATAATCATTAACAAAAAATTATATGATCAAAAACCAACAAAATAGCACTTCGGGAAAATCAGGTCGAATTTCTTCCGACAACTACACAGAATTTTATCTAACTTACGATCTCGGATGTTCATCCGCACTGGTGAGCAGTGGCTTTGAGCTTATATCGCTTGATAAATCCAATCCAAAAAAAGTGCAGTTTATGTTCCGCCGAGAAGTTAGAATTGAAAATGTTGTGGATGAATATTGGGCAGATCGCCTTGAAGTCAAAGCCCGCAGTTTCTTCGATAACACTAAGATGATTAAGAACCGCATTTATAGCGAGTAATCTTATGCTAACAATTCAGCAAGTTAAAACAATACTCAACAATCCTAATATCTCAGATGAGGAAGCAATGGAAATCAGGGATAATTTCTGCTCGCTTGCTGAGATAATTTTTGAGCAATGGGAAAAAGAGAAAAAAATTAAATAACAATTAACATAAATTAAAATTATGAGATCAATAGAAAGACGTTATAAAAACATAGAAGCAAGGAATCCTTTTTGGAGCTCTTACATCTGTTTTGCGGAAGCCGTGAAAAATCAACACTTTAACAGACAAGCAATCAGTCGTTGGTTTGGTAAATTAGTTGAAAAAGATGACTATGCGAGAAGCGATAAAAAACAGCTATTAAATCACCTTGAGGATTTATCAAATCCAGCCGAGGACAACCAAAAATAGGCAGATGTATCGCCTCTGTGCGATTTATTTAGCTCTTCTATACTTCTATGCCAAAAAGATACAACACAAGGCTAATAAAGGCTAGTCGAAGCTACTCTCCAAGCGAGATAGCCAAACTTTTTGATATAGATAGAAAAACTTGCTTCCGCTGGATAAAGAGCAAGGGATTGAGAGTTATAGAAAAAAATACGAATCCCCTTCTTGTTTATGGCAAAGATTTAAAAGAATTTATTATTAAAGAAAAATCTGAAAGAAAAACTAAACTGAAAGAAAATGAATTTTATTGTATGAAATGTCATAAGGCCGTAAGAGCAAAGACTGGAAGTGAAAATATTATAAAGACAGGAAAAATGATTGGCAAAAATAATGAGGATCAATTTAAAAAAATTGGGCTTTGCGAGTTCTGTGAAACTAAGTTAAACAAACTTTTAAGTGTCTACCAAAAAGATTAATAGGTTATTTATAATACCTCGTAAATGTCCTAATAAACCTAGTCAACAAATATAATGTAAATATATGCGATCAATACTCTATAAAAATGAATTAGCGAAAAGAGCATTCTATAAATATCTCGAAAATGCTAAAAGGTTTTCCCCAAAATCAATTGAGTGTTATGAGAAAGCTATTTGGCTTTGGGAGAAACACACCGATAAAGCTGATTTTAAACTTTTTAATCAAACGAGAGCAGAAAACTTCAAAGATTGGTTAAAAAATAAAAAAAAGAAAGATTCTCAAGATACAATTAGCCTGTCTTATTGTTATGACATATTAAGATATTTAAAGGTATTTTTTGAATGGCTATCGAAACAAACTAATTATAGAAAAATAAATATGACAGCTATTGATTATCTAAATTTAACAAGAGGTGAGGTAAGGATTGCAACTCAGCCAAAAACTAAGCAGTGTCCAACTATTGATGAAGTTAAAACTATAATTGAAAATATCAAGGGGAAAACTGAAATCGAAATGCGAGACAAGGCTTTAATTTCACTAATATTCTTAACTTCAGCAAGAATATCGGCAATAATAAGTCTTTCTATGGAATGTTTCAATAAAGAGCAATTAACTATAAACCAAGATCCGAAGCTTGGAGTTAAAACAAAAAACTCAAAGAGATTTATTACTGCTCTTATACCATTTTCATACAAAGAGCCTTTAAGATATTTTTTAGAATGGTTTGATTATTTGGAGAAAGAAAAAGGATTTAAACCGACAGATCCAATATTTCCAGCAACAAAAAAAGAAAATGGCAAAAATAACCTTAGCTATTTCAGTAGCACTGAGGTTGAACCAATTTTTTGGAAAAGCAATACTTCTGCAAGAAAAATAATTGAAAATAGATCGAAGCAAGCAGAAGTTAAATATTATTATCCGCACACATATAGAGACCTGCTAGTTAAAGAAATATCCAAACTTCCATTAACACAAGAACAAAAGAAAGCTTACAGCCAGAATTTGGGGCACGAAAATGTTGGCACAACTTTTGGCTCATATGGAGATACGATGCTTGATGATGATAGGCAAATAGAAATAATAAAACAAACCTCCCTAACTAATAAACAAGGAGGATTTAATTGTGAGTTAAATAATACTGAATTATTAAGATTATTGGCTGAAAAATTAAGAAAGTGAAATTATGGTGAGTGAAGATGGACTACAAAAATTCATTGAATTATATGAAGAAAAATACTCTGTTAAATTAGATAGACAGCTAGCCTTCGATATGCTTTTAAAGTTAATAAATGTTGTTAAAATTGCCAATTCGCCAGACTTGGAATAAATCGCTTTATGTTATATAATATAAGTGCATACAGTATAAATATCTCAAACGGTTTTTTTGTCCAAAAATGGGCAACTAACCAACTACATTATTTACCGTTTGGTGATTTATGTTGTATGCAATGGTTTAGTTGCCCTTTTTTGTTAAAATAATTATATGGATAAAAAAATAGAAGATCTAAAATTTCTAAGCTACTGCCGAAAATCAAGCGAAAGCGAAGAAAAACAAATGCTTTCAATTGATAGTCAAAAGCGAGAGTTGAAAAGAATTATTGAAAGAGATGGATTGAATAATACTGATACGCTATGGGAATCAAAATCAGCCTATAAAATTGGCAGAGAAGAATTTAGAAAAATGATAGAAGCATTAGAATCTGGCAAGGCTAATGCAATTTTGGCATATCACTTAACCCGCTTAGCCAGAAACAGTCAAGATGGAGGAAAAATTATCTATATGATGGACGAAGGATTAATCAAAGAGATAAGGACTCCTGAAAAAATTTACCGAAACACTACTGATGATAAATTTCTTATGCAGATACATTTCGCTATGGCAAAAAAGAGTTCTGATGATACGAGTGATTTTGTAAAAAGAGACATCCAGTCAAAACTAGCTAAGGGCGAATACCCGAGCACTGTAAGTTTAGGATATTTGAATATTGATAAGGATGGTAAAATTGCAGGTAAACGATACACGTTAAAAAAACAAATTAAAATATCAGAAATAAATCGACCTTTAAAAAGAGTTGAGCAAGATCCCTTCATCGCACCTTTAGTTGTTAAATTATTTGAAGAATGTGCCACTGGTAAATATGGAATAGAAGAGTTATCTAAAAAATGTTTTGAATGGGGCGTCACGGGAGGAAGAAATAATAATAAGCTAAGTAAATCTACCACATACGGAGTTTTAACTAATCCCCTCTATTATGGAGCTATACGATGGAGAGGAAGAATCTATGAACCAGAAGAACTCCCCGAAGAAACAAGACACGAGCCGATTATAAGTATGGAGCTTTTTGAAAGAGTTCAGGAAATTTTAGGATTGAGAAATAGACCAGTTGGAACAAAGAGATTTTATTCCTTTTCTAATTTAATGAAATGCAAAGAATGTGGCGGTAATATTTCAGCATTAACCTCTAAGGGCATCACATATTATCGCTGTTGCAAATGCACAGGATTAAAATATACGCCAGAAGATGAAATAACAGACCAACTTGAAGATTTTGCTAGCACTATGACAATTGATGAAGATTTTTACAATATTGCCATTGAAGAAATAAACAAAGCTAATGAGACAGAAATTTCAGGAAGAGAGGCAGTCGTCAAGCAACAGCAACGAGAATTGAATAATTGCCAGATAAGACTTGATAATTTATTACGTTTAAAAATATCTCCTAATAACAAAAATAACGAGCTTTTGAGTGATGAGGAATTTATACAACAAAAGAAAGAGACTTTGCTTGAAATGAAAATTATTAAGGAAAAAATAGGAGACACCGATCAGCGAAGTCAAAATTGGTTTAACAATTGTGTTGAGTATTTTGATTTTAACAAAAGACTGATAGAAAAGATTCAAAAAACCACTCCACAAAAGAAAAGAGAGTTATTTGAGTTTTTCTACTATAACCCTGTATTATCTGAGAAATTGCTAGTGAATAGTGATAAAAGCCCGCATAAGTTCATTATTTCAGCTAATCTTAAAAAACAAGCCACTATAACCACTAATTTTGCCTCTATAAAAGCAAAAACAACCTCTTTAGAGGCTGTTTGTTGCGAATGGCGGGAGCGAAGGGACTCGAACCCTCGACCTTCTGCGTGACAGGCAGACGCTCTAACCAGCTGAGCTACGCCCCCATTTAAAATATAAAATCAAAAATAAAAGATAAAAAAACTATTTCTTTTTGCG
>Ga0307932_1001115_pt1 | contig 10925 bp, 11 predicted proteins | sample OrgLakmetageno48_FD_201843 | JGI IMG/M metagenome (GOLD analysis project Ga0307932, IMG submission 201843) | Saline water microbial communities from Organic Lake, Antarctica - #48 | ecosystem: Environmental > Aquatic > Non-marine Saline and Alkaline > Saline | place: Antarctica: Organic Lake...
ACTACCCATGCTATTAATAATGTGATTTGCTACTATTGTTAACTTTCGTTGTAAAATCAAATTTCAATCTATTAATATACTAATGAGTAAACCATATCAATACGCATTTTATATTAGCTTAGGTATCATATTACTTTTGTTAGTGATCTGTAGAAACTTCTTATATTATTATGTTGATTCGTATCACTACAGTACAGTTCTATACAAGGACCTATCGCTTCAAACCGGCGATCTATTACTAGAACGCTCGTATAGTTCACCGCATATGTGGATGTCTAGTATGAAGTTTAGTCATGCTGGGGTTGTCGTAGTTATTAATGAGGAACCTTATGTTATTGAAGTCGCATACCCAGGTGTATACATGACTAAATTCTCCGAACGCATACAAGGAGATAATGGCAGTCGCTTCTACATTCGACAGAGGACAACTCCTTTGTCGGAAAAGGCACTTGCTCGCATCCCTCGGGTGATTGATCGCGCTCGCCAATTCCGATATGTCCACGATCTTCTTCCATGCGCATGGGCCAACAAGTCGACTACTGTCGAGAACATGTGTGATTACATAGAAAAAAATAAAGAATGTGTTTGTAACATGTTCTGTGTTTGGTTTCTTCGCAATATTCGGGCTCTATCGTTTAAAGCAAACACTACTGATTGTTACGACTTAACTTGGCTCAGTGATATGAAAGGTTATGGTGAGATCAAGCGTATGCGCTTTTTCGAAGGCGATGTTCTGTTACAGCTCAAGCATTATCCCCAATTCATACTAGAAGGTATAAACCCATTCTCTCGTCCAACACCTAGCGACTCAACCTTATTATTAGCTAGTAAAGTATAAATTACAAAAAAGGAAATACTAGAGACGGGATTCGAACCCGCGAAGCGTATGCATCGGCGCTTAAAACCGACCCCTTTGACCACTCGGGAACTCTAGCATTGGTAAAATTGCCATTAGTTTAGTATATATTAATTATTTATAATCTAAACAATAATCTATACATCTATGTATCCATTCCCGAGCGGTCAAAGGGGTCGGTTCAAGACCGGCTGCGTTAGCTTCGTGGGTTCGAATCCCACTGGATGCATTTACGATTGTCTTTCTTTTTTTTTGAAAAAATTAAGATTAAGATTAATAAAGATTAAACTGCCATGTTCTCTAGTGCATCACATCCAAAGTCACTCCGTCCATCAAGAGAGAAGCACATGACATATGAATTTGACGGCATGTTATCAACACCGAGGATAGCCGCAAAGCACTGAGCCCTGTCATAGAACACAGAATAGAATCCTGCGACCTTCTCACTGATCGGTTTATTGCCAGTGTACACCATCAGGATCTCGTCGTAGAGCATCGGCCGAAACTCGAACTTATGAACCCCATCTGGGTCGTTAAGATTAGCACAGATCTTCTGTGGGATCGAACTGCGCTGAAACACGCCAATGCAGTTTTCTTCACGAGACCCTCGGTTCTGCCAAAGTTCCATGGGCTCGAATGCGGACCCTGGTAGCTTCATCTCGCGCAGTGTGTCGTAAGCGGCTTTCTTGTCATCGTTGGTCAGTTTGTCGAACTTTCCAACATATCCCAGAGGCGGGACATGTTCCCAATTGTCATCTTTGAATTCAGCCATTATGCTAGTAGGTGTATGCGTTCTCGTCTCGTATATTAGGTATGAATTATTCAATTTTACCATTACTTCTTAGTATTGCGTTTGCGTTTGCGTTTGCTCGATTTAGAACGCTATCTAGAGCGAGAACGACCACCGGTCTTTTTCTTGGCTGCTGCACGCGCGGCCTTCTTAGCACGCGCGGCCTTCTTAGCACGCATCGCAACTAACGCCTTCTTAGCTCTCTTAGCATCTGCTTTTGCTTTCTTCGCTAGCTTCGCAGCCTTTGCTTTAAAAGCCTGAGCTTCTTTAAGCGTCGCTGCAGCATCTGCCGCAAGCTTCTTAGCTGCTTTCAGCATCGCGCTTTCTTTCTTAGTAGGCATGATTAGTATATAATTAACAAACACAAAAAATGATAAGTAAATTAATCATTAGTATTCTCATCATTCACACCATCAAGCATTTCAAGTCCATCAATCAAATCCATATGGTTGTTATGACTTTCTTCTTTTTCTTCTTCAGTCATGTCTTTCCACGCTTTGGTTGGTTTGTTTTCCTGTACCATTTCTCGACGAGTATTCTTTTGTTCCTCAACTGCCTGATTCGCTATCAGAATTTCTTGTTTGCCTGTCGCTACTTCACATTCTGCTTTCCATTTATCCATGGTTGCGTCCCATAATAACCTTTTCACAACACTGCGTTCCTCGTCGTAAATTGTATTCTGTATGAACTTATGTAATCCTTGGAAGTCAGAAAGATAGTATGTTTCGTTGCTGCCTTTGTAATTGTAATAGTCTTGTTCTAGGTAATGCTGACACGACTTTTCCAATTCCATTGGATCACCGGTGTCGTACATATATAGCTGAACGGCTGTTGGAAATTGATCACCGTTCATGTGGTCAAGCACTCGAGGGGTTTCCCATGTTTCTGATTTTCCTAGTTTGATAAGTGGTCGTTCTATACCAAGATGACGATCTAATCGAATACCGAGTAAAATCAGATAACAGTGTTTGCGAGCAATACCACTCTTCTTGGTAAGGACCCATTTCTTATTTGGCCTAAACACAACCTTTGCTACATCAACACCTTCACGAAATAGGCGTAGAGTATATTGGTTATGCCAAATAAGAATCTTGAGTTCGTCGTCATCAATCATATCAGCATAATCGTAAACGATTTCAGGGAAATGATTAACAAGCATAAGAATGAACTTACGAACTAACCAGTCAGGAACCTTAGTAATAGGAATATGTTTGTGATATGATACAATAGAATCAAATAGATTCTGTTTGGTTTTGTATTTGAAATTATCCGATAGGGGTCGACAGAATACATCCTTTGTGATAAGATATTTCAAAGCTTCTGTAAGATCATAACGATTTCCTTTTTTCTTGATAATAAAATCGTCGCTTTTGAAATACACATCAGGATTCGATTCATATGATTCAAATACATGGGAAAGAGTCCGTATGAGACGAGCCTTTTGAATTCGAATGTTTCTCTTATTCCTTTTGATCCTCGCACGAATAATCTTTAATTTCTTGGGGGTAGAATCAAGAGCAACTTTGATTTTGTCAAGCATCATTCGTTGTCTGCGCTTAAGGTACGAGTCAAGATCCTTAAAGAGTTCCCACGCCTCTTCGTCATAAGTTCCGCGCGTTTTCCACCTGAACGCAATATCCCCTAGATCAGGGACTTTGTGTAAGTTTGGTTCTTCTGGCTCTTCTGGTAGAATAAGCTCTGGTTCTTCCTCCGTATCAGAGTTAGAGTCTGAGTTAGAGTCTGAGTTAGAGTTAGAGTCTGAGTTAGAGTCTGAGTTAGAGTCTGTTTCAACATGGTCGATATCTTCTTCGTTTACATCTGTAGACATTTTTTCATATTAGATATGAATTATTCAATTTTACTCTCAAGTTTGAATTCTATTATAGCATTAACAGTAATTATGGACTATTCTATCGTACTTAATAATGTGCCGGATAGGGCGCGAGAATGGGTTGCCAATCTGCAGCCACATGAGCTTGCACATCTACTAACATCTTTCTATGATATCGAAACAGCGAAGGTTACAGAGCCAGACTCTAACTCAGACTCTAACTCAGACTCTAACTCTAACTCTAACTCTGATACTGATGATGAACCAGAGCTTATTCTACCGGAAGAGCCAGAACCAGAGCAGTACGCTGCAAACATTGGTAAGTACGGCGAACAGTCGTTCGAACTAGTAACTAAGACACTACCAGTGAACTATCGAGTTCTCAACACGGCTAAGGCCGGACATGCAGGTGACTTCCTAATCGAGTATTCAGTCGACGGAAGGGTGTACCGCTGTCTCGTTGATATTAAAACATATAAGAGCACAGTGTCGCAAAAGGAGATAGACAAGTTTGTCGCAGACATGACATACGGCAATTATGACGCGGGTCTACTAGTGTCGAGGAAAAGCAACTTTGTTGGGCATCCCGAGTCGGTATGCATTGAAGATGTGACACTGCCGTACGCGAGAGTTCCCGTTATGTATCTGGCCAAGATTGACGACGAACTACTTAACAGTTGTATCGAAGTAATCTGTGCAAAGATGAGCACAATTGCTCATGTGCAGATGGATCAGGCCAGTATCATGAATAGCGTCAACTTCATTAACACAAGTCTGTCTCAATCCGCGAGCACTCGGCGCCTTCTATCCGAAATGCAGACTACCATGACCTCCCAGATCCAGCGGTGTCAGGAAAATCTGATCGGGTGCGAAGTGCAAATCAAGATGGCACTCAAGAACATGAAACGCGAGATAGAACGCCCTCATATTGTTCTGCCGAATGCACCAAGTATGTCATCGCGTGATGACAACATCCAAGATTCACCAGGTAGTATTACACCAGACATTCCTGTTCTCGAAGAAGAAGAAGTGGTGCGTGACGAACCACCCGAACTAACTGACTTCGACTTCCGAAAGTTCTGCGGAAAGGATAGACCACTTGTACAACAACTAGCCGATATGCCATGGAGTGGGATCTCGCAGGACGAGAAAGGAATCGACGCAACATTTGAGTCGACATTCGTGAACCTAGACATCAAACCTCTTAAGACCAAGACCCGCGTTGAAATCTTTGATTCTGACAATGTGGGGATGGAAGTACCCGAAGATCTGACATCGCAGCTTGTTCGAAAGTCCAATAAATATATTGGGAGTTTGACACAAGAACTAATCGATACGCTTCATCAGTATTTTTCGGATTCATAAAAAATCAGTCTCCTAGTATAGTATAAATGGATGAATGCATCATTCTACTAATTTTAGTCATTATTGTGGCGACTCTGATTGTTTTTTCACTGAGTGAAACGGCTGGTCAGGTTATGCTTGGTGGTGCTGCATTATTAGCAGGTGGTAAACAATCGCAATCCAAGTCGTCATTTACTCCTGATCGCAAACTATTTATCAGTGACTATGCCAAATTGGTAGTTGATGGCCACAACATGATTCACCAGATTAGTCATCAAGGTAAAATGGACATTACTAAATTCGAAGATACACTTAAGGACATTTCGCAAATGATTATAGATGCCTATCCAACACAAGATCTACATATCGTAATTAAGAATCCATCTGAAGAGCGCACCAAAGTGTATAACAAAATGAAGAATTCCAAAAAGAATAACCCAGATCTAGTTAAGAAAAAGGGTCTCAAGAAATCATCTGAAGAACGCATACCGTACTTTCGCGAACTTGTAACACTGTCTAAGAAGTACCCGCGAATTACATACCATTTGGCTTTTGGCAAGGAGTCAAAGAAAGCAAAGGGTATGCATCACCTCAAGTCTCGCGATGACTTCCTTACTATTTACCTATCGAGAAACGGATACATGGTAAGTAATGATCGCTTCCGCGACTTCAAACAGTTCTCTGGTATCAAGGCGTTCAAGCATTACTCGGTCACTGATGGTGTTGTGCGTGACAAGGAAACTATCAAGCCTATCAGTCAGTATTCGCTATTGGAAACCCCTAACCTAGGTAATCATCTTATCTTTGATGTCCTTGACAAAAAAGACATTAAGCAGTTAGGCATTCAATCTGGCGATATTTATCTGAGTGAAGGCTCGGCATTCGGCAAGATGTATCTATCGAGACTTGATAAGAAAACTACTGATGATAAGTAACTATGAAAAGTGAATTAATTTTTTATTTAAATGAGTGACAACAAGACAGTCAAATCTACAAATGGTGACATTTATGTAGGAGAATTTCTTAGGGATGAACGCAGTGGTGAGGGTATATTTCTGAGCTCGGAAGGTCCACAAATCGGTATATGGGCGCATGATTTCATGACCTACAAGATTACGGATGACAACGAACTTAAACAAATTGCAATGCAACTAGCAGTGCGGCCATTTACTCTTCCTTGTTTTAATCCATAAACTCAGAAAGCAAAAAATAATAATCAATAATTAATAATTAATAATCAATAATTAATGTATATCTAATCGCTGCATCAGATTTGTCAAGTCAAACATTGGCGTTGCCCGTCGTTTGTTTATCTTCATGAATATATCCAGGATCTCGTTAATGTTATCCCGTGCTATACCTGGAAATGATCTGATCATGAACGCATAATTAAAACAGATCTCCAATTTTTTTATGTCATCTGGATGGATCTGGTGTTTATTCCGATGCATAACCTTTCTGAGCGACAACACCAGATCCATGATTATAATTATTCATTAATTTAAATTCATTTTTCTATCATGTTAATAATAACTAAGTATGGACGAGTTTACAGTCGTAGAATTTGGCCTCGACAGCGTCGATCATAACTGGCGATTACTACAGTTCATAGATAAAGATTTATTGAGTCGAATGCCTCTGACACCACCTCAAATAGATGGTCTAGCTACATGTCTAAATTGGGATATCTTATCTACTAAATATTTACCTGGTTGGATATTTGTCAAATATAAAGATCTTATTAATTGGGATGTGTTCCTTAACAATGGCCACAAAAAAGAATTAATCTATCTTATCAAAGTTCGTGATAAAATGCGAGACAATCAGAATATATTCTTTATTGAAAAGAACAAAGCTGCTTATTACACACCGATGTTTATGTCGGCATTTCCAGAGCTCGTTGACTGGAATTGGTGTGGTAGGAACTTGGAATTATCAGAGTATATCATTCTCCGGCACTGGAATAAGATCAGTATCAACATCATTTGCAAGCATCAGAAACTAACTGAAAAGATCATGCGCGAAAAAGTTGACAAGATTAAATGGCGTCTTGCTAGCAAGAACAAGATGTCAGAGGAGTTTATTGAAGAGTTCTCTGAATACTTTCATTGGGATCAAATATGCAAATATCAAACACTGTCTGCTAAGTTCTTAGATCAGCATATGTTGCGATGCAGCCATAGCGCGACTCTCCCCAGATATCAAAAGCTTCCTGGTTGGTTTATCCGCAAGCATAGAAGCTTGTTAGACATGACGCTTGTTAGCAGATATCAGGATATGTCTGTGGATTTTCTCAGGGTATGTAGCCATATTCTAGACCGCAACGCACTTGCAAAAAATATTAATTATAATAAACCTAATACAATTCAAGTCTTTCAACAGTTTGGTAGAACATACATTATTGATGCTCCTATTGTAAACAATAATGCGTCAGTTATATTCTGCAATACTGAACAGGTCATTAGCTAACTAGTTCGGTTGATTAACAGATTTCTTCGATAAGAATGTAACAATATCTAAATTATGCAACTTCTGAGTCTCATACTCATCACGGTTTGCTTTTCTTTTTTCTGATACTTTTTTGACTTGTTTCACTGACTTGCCATCATAGTATTTGACATGCTTGAAAATCTCAGGGAAGCTCTTGTATCTGTCAACGGAATATAATAATGGGTTGTCCAGGATGTACACATCAGTGATATTACCCATAGAGCTATATGTTGCACCATCATTATATTCTGAGAAACACTTATGTAAAATTGTTTCAATCGGATATGGGTTATCCAGGATCTTTTGACTGTATACTTCTGATTCGTTAATAAGATGGTTCATATCAGTAGCGATATATTCCTCAGCAAGCCTGTTAATCTTATCAACTAGGTTCAGTGCCTTGTTACATACTTTGACATCTAGGTTACTGAGCATCCTAGTCAGTCGAATTGTAAACATATATAAGTCAACACATGTCATAAGTTTGAAAACCGCATCATAGTGCTTCTTAAACAACACAACTAACTCCTCGCACTGGCGTTTCTTGTTTGGGAAAAGCATCAAATATAAGTTTAGTAGCGCATTGATCTCGTTTGTTCTGAACTGTGCTTCATCAGTGATCAGCTTTTGTGTGCGTGGTAGGGACTCATCTCGGAAGTGTTCAGCCCGGTCAGGATCGATGATGCCACGGCTGAAATCAATAACGCACCCAAAGTATCCATTGTTTGGAAAGACATATTGATGCTTGCTGTTCACGACATATACTACTTTGTTGGTCTTTCCCTTGTTGGCAACCTGTGCCGGATTCAAATAATACAATGGTCCGATAGTAGCATTGTTTAAATGAAGATCGCCGTGTAGCACACCCAAGCGCTTATTGCAACACAGTAATCCATAAGCCACATCAAATATATATTTAGCAAACTGATCATGTCCCTTAGGTGTTAATGGATGTCCCAGCATGTTATTCAATTGCTTGCTTGTCTGAAGCAGACTAATGGTATCCGCGAATGTCCTTCCGACATATTCGCTGGCAAACGCTAGAGTTACATCGGACATAATCAGTTCCTCCATAGAGTAGTTAATAGGCTCGGCGATCTTGGAGTTTAGGCGTTTGAACTTAGCATTGATCCAACTCTTCACGGCTTTACTAGTTTTCTTCATACCTAATACATCCTCGCTAGCAAAATATGTACCTCTCTGTGCATCATATAGAATGTTCAAGATGTCTTTCGCCAACTCTGAATGTTTCATTCGGTCATATTGGGATTTGTTATCATATAATCCTTTCTTTGAATTACGAATATAAAACCAATCTAGAGTAATTGGGAATGTCGGCGACACCGAGTTGACAATTAGGTCGTTAATCTTTGCCGAAATAAAATACTCTCGCCACGGCTTATACCTAAGTTTCATTGGGTCCTGAAGCTCCCGCATATTCAACGGAATCATTTTGTAACCACACTGCATGTATGTATCGACATTATAGAATCTCTTAGCGGTATGACTAACCTTTGCGTGGAACTTTTCTACATTGTTAATACCGTGCTTCTTAATCATCTTATGAATAAACTCCATATCATCTTTACTATTATTCAAAAAGATCTCCCGGTAAGCAGGATTAATATGAGACTTGCTCATTTGTACAATCTCGTCATAGATTGTGTGAAACCAACTTACAATAAGGATTGTCATACCGATCATTTCGTTTTTAACTGCAAATTCGATATTCATCTTCTCCTTACCGCCCGGATAAAAGTAGTTTGTATATAACGACCAATTGCGTCTTGTTACTGCATTAGTTAAGTAATTTTCAAGATCTGTCCAAAGAGCTGAATGCTCCCGCTTAGCTGCGTACAGTGAATGATAACTAGAGTATCTCGACCGGTATTCGCCATCGGCCGACACATGACTTGGACTAGCACTATAGAAAGTAAATGCTACCTTACCAATAATACTATCTTCCGTGTACAGATTACCACGCACCTGAGGAATATCATCAACCAGCTCACAGAACAATGTTCCGTAATTCGTTTCTTTTTTCAGGTTGTAATCATATAACTTCATTACTACTACAATTTGATTTATAGTATTGGCATTGAATGTATATTTCATAGTTGTAATATTACTCATCCGCAGCGCTGACCCTGAATCTTTCAATACAGGTGTTTTGGCAAGTCGTGGCAATTTATCATATGCCCATTGTTTTGCATATTCATCTTGATACCATTGCAATGCCTTATCCATAGGAATAGATTTTTTGATCTTTTCCAACACCTGAACTGACTTGTCATAATCAGCTTGTTTGTGTTTGATAGGCTCAACTTCCGTTTCTTCTAAGTCCGGCACCACTGGCTTATCACCTTTTTTAATTTTACGCGATTTGCTACTCATTTGATACTATATCATTATATAGTATTATATTTTAGATCGCTAATATTATATAACTATAATATGTCATCAGGAGGCGCATTTTGTTTGGACGCAATTGTTGGTGGATTGGTTGAGCAACAACAAGCTGAACGGCCCGCTCAAACATATGGTGGTAAATATGTGCCTACAAAAAAGACTAACGCTAGATCACCTGCTAGATCGGAGGATTCCGATCAGCACCAAAAGATTCTTCAGTCATATACTGAGATTCCAAGAACATCTTGGTCGACAATCCCAGTTAAAACTTATATCAGATATATGACTAACTCTAAGGAACTTAAGACAGGTGCTCGACTGAAGTCGCTGGAAAAGGAAGCTAATGGATCATACACACTGACACTTCGCAAATTATCGCGAGGTAAGAAAACTCTCGTCTGGTCGATCAACACAAAAAAAGTTGCTCATATTTACAAACTTAAGGATGAGAAGAAATTTCCCAAAAAAGTTAAGACTAATCCTACAGCAGTAGGTAATGTTAATTTTAATTGTAATACTGAACAATCAGCACCTCGTATGAGGTCGGTCGCTCATGATGCACCACAGAACGCATTAAGCCAACTAGGTGATAAATTATTATTTGATGATATGTCAACAGTGACTAATAGATTAGATATGGTTGAGACGCGATGCCAGCGTATTGAGCAGGATCTTAAACGCCTGTTTTTACTAGTTAAGAAGATGAACGCTAAAATGCTAAAACGCTAAAATGCTAAAATGCTAAAATGCTAAAATGCTAAAATGCTAAAATGCTAAAATGCTAAAATGCTAAAACGCTAAAATGCTAAAATGCTAAATACAACACTCATACACGAGTGATAAGCGGCATGATCAGATCAAGACTTTCCGGGTGTACGACGAACTCAGTAAAGACCTTACTTTTTTGCTCGGTCGACTGGTTCTCGTGGTTGTAGTTAACTGTGCTGTCGAAGTGTTCGCGCATGTTGTTGGCGGTGGTCTTAATAAGATCAGCAGACGGAGCAGTGTAACCAGTGAAAACAAGGTTGTCCGTAACGATCTCCAGTCCAACAATACTACGCACTACTTGCTGAATGATCTGGTTGTAGTATGTGAAGCGCTCCTGGTACTGGGGGTACAGGTGCATGAAGTTCTCATAAATGTTGCTGTTGAGATATGCATGAAGTGTAACTGCATCTTCCTTAGACCATTCATTGGCAATACAG
>Ga0307932_1001116_pt1 | contig 10917 bp, 11 predicted proteins | sample OrgLakmetageno48_FD_201843 | JGI IMG/M metagenome (GOLD analysis project Ga0307932, IMG submission 201843) | Saline water microbial communities from Organic Lake, Antarctica - #48 | ecosystem: Environmental > Aquatic > Non-marine Saline and Alkaline > Saline | place: Antarctica: Organic Lake...
TAACGTATATTGTATGTTTAAACAGACAGAGAACAGAAGTGATGGCAAACTAGCCTCAAAAAATACCCTAGTAACTTTTGGAATTATTTTCCTAGTTACACTACTTGTAACGACTACTGCCGGGTCTCTTATTTACAATCAATACTTTTCGGATACGGATGAATTTTATGGAGTGTCGTACGAAATCACCACAATCCCTTACGTTGGAATTTTCAACAACCAAGGTCCACTTCGTCAATCTTTTTCTCGAACTGCGAACGGTGCCATTTTAATCAGCGTGCTTGAATACTGGTTCCCAAATGCTAATGACATTGAAGTAATTGATGGCGTGTTTGCAACAGCCAATGAATCTAGTGATTTTGGAATCATAGAAGCTTATCTAGAGATAGAGGATGTTCGGTTTGAGTCACAAACTGATTTTTTGCGCACTGATCAAATTGGGAAATATTTGAATGATGAACGGTCAATTCCACTTATCACGAATTTACCAGTCATGGTTCCAGCTGAAGGTGAGTCGACGTATGAACCGCTTACTTTGGTGGTTGGTCTCGATACCGAAGCTAACACCATCGTTGTTCAAAATTATTGGCTGGGACGACACACACTAACGCTTGAGGAATACAGAACACTTCAAGAGAGCTCGTTTAGCCCACATGAATTCTTAGTTGTTACTCCTACTACTATCGACCCGTTAGTAACGTCTGTAACTAACTTTTCTGATCAGTATCCTATACTCACTAATGACAACAGAAGTATGTTTGCAAACTATGCAAAGGCTGATGCTCTCAAACGTTCAAGTGAACCTGCTACTGCGATACCATATTATCAAGAGGCATATGCGAGCGACTCTTTTACTACTTTTATGCCACCGGCAATGAGAGTGAATATGTTATCAAGGTATGCACAAACGCTGTTTCAGCTAGGGCGCTTTGAAGACGCTCAGCCGGTAATAGAAGAGGCGCTCCGGTTAAACAATAATCTAGCTGAACCTTTTAGTATATTTGCATCGTACGATTATTTGCTCAACAATAACGCGCCAGGGTATCGAGATCAGTTAAGTTTGCCGCACATTATCGCTGGAGATATCTATCGTCTTTTAGGGTTGTCAGCTGCCGCTATTGAACAATATGAAACAGCTCTAGATATTTTCCCTGGGCACGTTGGTCCAAGAGTAATGCTTGAACGTTTAGCTGAAGAGAATTCACAATAGTGTTAGGTATAAGTGTTGCTTATGGATACAGATACCTTAAGGAAGATTATTCAAGATGAGGTCATTGTAACCAACCATCTCCATGACATTCAAAATATTTTTGAATCACCAACTTGGTTATTCGACTTTAGAAAAATAATCCTCAAACCAGATCACCTGAAGCTGGTGACGGACTTGTTGTACGCGAAGATTTCTACCTTGGATAATTATCAAATTGTCGGTATGGAATCAGCTGCCATTCCCCTGGTTACCAGTTTATTACTCAAAGCTCGCCAGGAAGGTAAGTCAGTCAACGGTTTGTATATAAGAAAGTCACGTAAAAAGACGGGGAGATACAACCTTATTGAAGGTGATGCAAATACAAACCCGGTGGTTATTGTTGATGACCTGATAAATACAGGAAGCAGTATTATCAAACAGATACAGATTCTGACAGAATTACAGGTTCCTATTTTGCAGGTGCTCACAATTGTGCAATTTAGAGATTATACAGACTACACTTTTTTACATGACAACCTCTCTCTTACGAGTTTATTTTTGTTAGCTGATTTTGAACTGACATTAAAAAATGGCCAGAAGTACCCAGTGGAACCAGCTATGATTAATTGGGTTGTGCATCCAATAGTAAGTAGTCCTTTTGTAAGTGCCCAAAAATCCACTCCAGTTGTGAAAGATGGAGTAGTATTTTACGGAGCTGAAGATAGGGTGTTTCGTGCCATACAGTCTAGTACTGGTGCAGAACTATGGTCATATACATGTGGACGTAGTACTGGTGGAAAGAGCATTCTCTCCGCCGCAGCTATAGATCAAGATACAGTGTATTTTGGTTCTTACGATGGTCGAGTACAAGCGCTTGATACACATTCTGGTCGCCCTTATTGGGTAACACAAATCTGTGATTCAGTGGGCTCCTCCCCAGCACTCGCTCCAGCTATTGGTCGATTATTTATTGGCCTAGAATTTTCTGGGCAAGAGAATAAAGGGGGGATTGCCGCGTTAGACTTGGTAACTGGGGAGCAGATTTGGAAGTATGCATTTCCGTCATATACCCATGCGACACCTTTGTATATCCAAGCGTATAACCAAGTCCTGATTGGGGGTAACGAAGGGCTGTTGTATTCTTTTGATGCTATCTCAGGAGAGTTACAATGGAAGTTTGAAACTGCTGGAGGAGCTCAGTATGTGGGCGGAGGATTTGGACAAGGGGATATAAAGTTGGCTCCTGTATATGACGCTGAAACTGACCAGGTTGGTTTCAGTTCTATGGATGGACATGTCTATGTCATTGAACGGCAAACTGGTGTTTTTGTGTTCAAAACTGTGCCGTCACATCCTGATAGCACTGTCTCGATTGGTGTGTGGGCGCAGCCACTATTCACTGCGACAAGTATTATTTATGGTGGGTTAGATAAGCTTGTTTACAGTTTCGATAAAAAAACTGGTACACTACTTTGGTGTACAGAAACGCAAGGTAGAATATTTGCGTCACCAGTGGTGCATAATGACTGCGTGTACATCGGTTCTAACGACGGTGGACTGTATCAAATTGATGAAAAAAGTGGGGTTGTAATCCATAAATATCAATTCTCAGATCGGGTCGTATGCCCACTTGTGTTGGATGACGCTAATAGTACCCAAGCCTTTGTCCTAACTGGTGAAACCACTTTATACGCAGTAACTCTTAAACATGACAAAAACTAACTCTAGAAGCATATTCAACAATTTACTGTGTTCAGCTATCTCAGGACATGTGCTCAGAGCGGAGTTGGCTATGCTGATAGAGCGTGATCCATTTTACGTACCAGCGTATCTAGAGCACTTGTGGTTGGCTGAAAGAGATACTGACGTGATTTTATATAATCAACTACTGCAAGAGTCACGGACAGCGTGTGCAACTATTTTGTCTGAGTCGAGGTTGCGAAATAGTCTCAATGAGTTCTGGACATCTTTTGAGTTATACATGTTTGAAGAACTCTTGGAGTTACACTTACAGCATACAAAAGGTTTCTGGGCACGAATGAAAATTAAATCACAGATTGCTGCCCTTCCAGCCGCCTTTAATTTAAAAACAAATACCACACCAACTGAAAAATATGTTCGACTGGTGGATCAAACTGACCCTCGACCACTCCAAGATGAGGTGTTGTCAGCTGGTGCTCAGTGGTGGAATATTGATACAGACAGAGCTCATGCTATTGTGCATCACAAATATACCCACAGCATCGTCATCAGAGATAGGGTAGCGCATACCAAGGAATATGTGGCATCTGATGGTGTGCATGAGAGTGTACCGACACCACTGGTGGAGCGATTTTCTCGGGTGCATGACACCATCATGAATTTTGGCGAAACTAACAATTTAGCGATAGGGCGGATTGCTATTGTACGACTCCAGCCGTCTAAGAAAGCGTATCGACATTACGATACAGAAGAATATTTGGTTGGACGTAATCGGTACCACTTTGTTCTAAAAGCTGGTGAAAAGAATGTACTTTCAGCTGGTGATGAGGTGGCGACAGTACAAGAAGGTGAATTTTGGCTGTTTGATAACACGGTGATGCACCGCGCTGAAAATGGGTCAAATACCGATCGTATCCACGTGATCTTTGATGGATACCCGTTAGAAAAATAGGTTATTTCACCGCGCGTATTACAGCCAAAGATCGATGACTCCAGGTGAGGTCAACCGCTTTAAATCCTGTGTCCCGTAGCCAGTTCATGATGTCAGTTAGTTGGTAAAAATAGTATGAGTCAGTGGTTACGTGAGAAAAGAACGCATCTTTTTCCTTTTCAGAAAGGGTTGATTCGCGGTGGCTATCGTACAGCATATTTGTAGACATCTGATAGTCAAAATCCTCTGACTTGATTAAATCACCAAGTACAAATACCCCGTTGTCTGTGAGCAGATTATAAATCTTTTCAAATAATTGTAGTTGCTCACTTCTTTTCAAATGGTGCATAGATAAGGCGGAAATACATACATTGAACGTCTCTGTTGTTTGGTAGTCTTGAAATAATGACTGAATGGTATGTGTTCGATTTTGGAGGTCAATTGGGAAATTAGCGTACGCAGTTTCCAGGGCTCGAGCGTCCTCATCCACTATACTCAACCGCGCCTCAGGATATGCTTGTAATAAGCAAAGGGAGGTGTCTGCGTTTCCTATCCCAAATTCGAGGCAGTGTAGTGGTTGGTTTGGTACATTAATACCTTCGATTACCATTTCTTGGAATTGAGTATACTCTGGCAATGTTTTTGACCATAAAATGTCAGTATGTGTAATCTTCATAAATTAGAAGTCGATAATAAATAGGGTGAATAATCAGTCGTTGTCATGGTTTAGTCTAGCATTTCTTTTGTTACCTTGATTTAGTGAGAATTAAACGTTGCTTGGGGTTTGTCCTTGACAACCTAACAAGTGTCAGGTAGATTAAAATTGATTTCATCAGAAGGAGAAAACCTATGAAATTGAAGTGGTTCCTCAGTGTTCTTTTCGCGTTTTTCGCCATTGGGGGCACAGCGGCCTCAGCGCAAGATTTGCCCGGCGCGCATTCCGAGCGCTGCCTGTCAGAACTTAGCTCCAGTGGAGCCAACACTTATGTCGTATTCGACGGCTCGTGGTCTGGGCTGGAGCAAACCGCTCTCTTGCCGGCTGCTGTACTTGAACGGCAGCCACTTGAAGAGTCGGTGCAGGTATTTGCGGCGACGCCGGGCAAGGCAGATTGGGGTGTTTCAGCCGGTTGTACCGTCTACGAAGCCGATTTCGATGGTGAAACACTGACGGTAACGTCTGGTCAACGGACTGGTGAGAGTATCACCTACCGCATGTTGGCAAATGGTGGCCTGCGGGGGGACCTCAGTTCTCCCGGAATCGTCAACTTCTCTGATATGGTACGTGACCCAACCACAATCCAAGTGGGTGGGTAAGACAGACCAAATCGAAAAAAGTAAGGGCTGCGTAATATATTACGCAGCCCTTTTTTAATATGAGTATCACCTGGTATGTAGTGTAGTGAGCTGTGCTACTTGGCCCAAGGGCACAGGTTGTTGCTAGTATACGCCGTATATAATTACGTACCCAGTAGAGCAAGGGTCACAAAAAGTAACATCGCCATCAAAAGCCTTGCTTATATTGTAATATCGTGACATAGTTGCGCCAATGAATAACTTTAAAGAAGGCGGGTTTAAGAAACGGGGGAATGGATTTGAAGGACGATCAAAATCTGGCGGTCATCGTGGCAGCGACAACAAGTCAGGTGGCGGTAAATTTGGTGGTAGCAAGCCTACTGGTGGACGTCCAGCAGACATGTTTAAAGCGGAATGTTCAACCTGTCACAAGGATTGTATGTTGCCGTTTCGACCAAATGCAGAAAAGCCGGTCTACTGTAGTGACTGTTTTGCTAAAAAGAATGCAGACAACGCTCGAGATGATGGTGGACGACATGGGGGAGCGCGAAGTGATAATACAAAAGCGCCACGATCAGAACGGTCACCTCGACATGATCGACCAGCTCAGCCAAACTACGAGTTAACTGCTATCAAGCAGCAATTAAAAACTATTGAAGATCGTCTGAATCGGGTACTTGATATCATCAACCCACCACTGCCACCAGTAAAATCATTTAAAGCTGAAGTGGTTGCAGCGGCAGTCGCAGTAGAGACTCCTGTTAAAAAGTCTGCTCCAGCTAAAAAAGTCGCACCAAAGAAAGTAGCGGCAAAGAAGGCAGCTCCAGCGAAAAAAGTGGCAGCCAAGAAAGCTACTCCCGTCAAGAAAGCAGTTGCAAAAAAAGCGGCAGCTAAAAAGGTAGCGCCCAAAAAAGCGGTCGTGAAGAAAGTCACTAAAGCAAAGAAATAAATTCTTTACTTTCATACCCTTGAATAAAAATAGCCCGAGACCACCTGTCTCGGGCTATTTTTTAAGTATCTAACTGCGATCAAAGAAAGGAAAGCTCGGCCAGGGTTCTGGTGTAAACAGGTATACTAGTAAGTAATGGAAAATTTCTATCCTTTCTTTTTAGTAGTGTTCTCTGGTGTGTTCTTTTCGATGGTGTCGATTCGTACGCATATCCCGTGGGCAGTCATGTTGATTATCGGTGGGGTGTTGTTGGGTCCGAGTGTCCTTGGTATCGCTTCGGTTGACCCGACGATTGATTTCATTGGGCAAATTGGTTTGGTGTTTTTGATGTTTATGGCGGGTCTCGAGACCAAGATGTCCCAGTTCAAAGAGTTTCAAACCAAGCTATTGTTCTTGGCTATGTTCAATGGATTAGTACCATTTATAGCTGGCTTTACTATTGTGTTGCTACTGGGATACGAGCTGATCACGGCCTTGATTGTGGGGATTATTTTTATCTCGTCATCGGTCGCGGTGGTGATTCCGACCCTTGAAGTAACTGGCATGATCAAGAACAAGTTGGGGCAATCAGTCATGATCACGACAGTGTTGCAAGACATAGGTAGTCTTGTGTTGTTATCACTACTATTGCAACTGGTGAGTCCAGTCACCGAGGTTCCATTGTACGTATTTTACCCAGTGTTGTTGGGCGTGCTGGTTGCGCTGCGACTCTGGATCCCACGATTACGGGCCTGGGTTGTGCGGATGACCACGGATGCGCCTGATTTATTTCAGTTGGAGTTCAGGTCGACGTTCCTGATGCTTATCGGGACGGTGATCGCATTTGAATTACTGGGTCTACACCCGATTGTGGCTGGTTTCTTTTCTGGTTTGGTCTTGGCGGATTCAATCCGCAGTAAAGTGCTTAAGGATAAAATCAAAACCATTAGTTATGGAATATTTATCCCAACGTTCTTTATTGTAGTGGGATTACAAACCGACTTGAGTGTCTTTGCTGATGTCGGGTCAGTACTGACTGTTATGTTGCTATTAGTGGGAGGATTGGTGATTTCAAAATACGTCAGTGGATTTGTCGGGGCGCGATCGGTTGGGTTTGATAACACCGAAGCAAATTTCTATGCAGCGACGTCACTGCCGCAATTATCAACCACGCTAGCTACGGCCTTTGTAGCGTTTAACCTTGGGTTGCTTGATCAGACACTTTTAACTTCACTGGTGATTTTGAGTGTGGTGACGGTGTTACTAAGTCCACTACTCATGCGTCGCTTTGCTACTATACTTATTGCTCGTAAGCAGGAGAAATAGTTGTACATGAAATGGCGGGTGGCACTTATATGAAGTGAACGGTAGAATGGTCGCATGAAAAAATTTTTGTTACTTGGGACAGTTGTTGTTTGTGTATTAGCGGCTGCTGGGTTGTACTATGTTGCTCAAGCAACGCCTACTGACCCGGTAGCTGAGTCATACACTGCTCACGAACCAGGGTTCGACCCTGAACCTGTGCATGATCAACTGCCAGACATTACCGTAGGGGCACCAGCAAAATACACCATTGCAGAACTGCAGGCTTGGGAACGACCAGCTGGGCCATTAAAGGTAGGTATCCAGGTTGGCCACTGGCAAAACGAATCAATGCCAGAAGAGCTTGAGAATCTAGAGCGCAACACCGGTGCCAACTGGGGTGGGGTAACAGAAGCTTCAGTTATGTTGGTTATTAGCGAGCTGATACAGCAGCAGCTACAAGCAGCCGGGATTGAGGCTGAGCTGTTGCCAGCGGCGGTACCACCGGGGTATGTGGCAGATGTGTTTCTTTCGATTCATGCAGACGGTAATCCTGACTCCGCTATAAATGGATTTAAGTTTGCTGCGCCACGGCGAGACTATGCTGGTACGTCAGAGGCGTTGGTAGATATTATGTATGACACATATCGCGAAGCTACGGACCTGCGAGTTGACCCTTCGGTCACGAGAAGAATGACGTCATACTACGCGTTTAATTGGCCGCGGTACGAATTTGCTATCCATCCGTTTACTCCTGCGGTAATTGTAGAGACTGGATTCCTCACCAGTCCAGTTGATCGAGCGATTATCGTTGACCAGCCCGAACGGGCCGCCAAAGGGGTGGCTGACGCTGTGATTGCATTTTTGCAGGCGGACGCAGTAGTGCGCGACCCGATCCCAACAGAGTTTACAAGTGCTCCGCGTTTGCCGCTCGAAGGTGAGGTGATCTGTGCGCCATTGCGGCCAGAGCGACTCGCTTCGGCCGATCAATATGATTGTCTGCCCAGTATTGCTGATCCAGCTGGTTTAGTGTTTTTACTAGCTAGTTACACCAGCAGTACGTTGCCGATTGGATCACAATTTAGTGCGACTGGTGACTACATGCCAATCCAAAACCTAGGTACGTACTTTTGGTTTCCGTATCAGGTGAATGGATTGATTGTTGATCCCTCTGTACCAATGCTAGATAACTGGTTTTTACGCTAAGTACTCTGATCGATTTGTCTGGTAGATTATCGTAAATATGCTACGCTCACACCAATGTCTATTTCTCACGAATTTGTAGATTACGTGCTGGATCAGCTCTCAACCGTTGGGGTGATTTTGACGAGCAAAATGTTTGGCGGGGTATTACTCAAAGTTGATAATAAACAGTTGGGTGTCATCATTGATGACGTCCTTTATTTTAAAGTCAAAGAGCCCGAGCTACACCGCAAGTTTAGCCAGATGGAATCTGATCCATTTGAATACGATCGCAAAGATCGAGAAAGTCCGGTGCGTATCCGCACCTGGTGGTCAGTTCCAGAGGAAGTGCTCGAAGATCAAGGTCAATTAGCTGCCCTTGCCTACGAGGTGTTGCTGCAGGGGAGTAAGGGGTAAAAGTAGCGAGCGATATTTCTTGCTTATTTAATACGCAAGACAGTTGTCGTAAAAAGCGGTAGAATCATTGCTATGTATACGTTGATTTCTAGGTCTTTGACCCCGTTTCTATTGATTGGTTTATTATTTAGTGGATTTTTCATCGCCATCCCGACGGTGATTGCTCAGGATCAAGCTGAGTCAGTTCAAAATGAGCAGCCAGTCACGGTGTATATGCTGGGACGAGATGACTGCGGATTTTGCAAAAAACAGCATGAGTGGCTACAGGCTGAAGGTATCAACTACGAGTATTTAAATATTATTACGGATGACGATGCCGCTCGTTTATTTGATGAGATTACCGCTAAACACGACACGTCCAAAGTCACCCCTTTGACAATTGTCGGAGAGCGGGCGATCCTCGGGTTTAATGGACCAGAGACAACTGGGGCAAGTATAAAGTCGGCCATCCTGGCGGCCGCCGACAGCGACATCCGTACTCCCCAAGAACACCTGGATCGAGCACCGGTCCAGGAAGTATTACTTGGTGGTGGGTGTACTGACATGGTGTGTGCCGAAGGTCCGGCTGGCACCCCAGTCGGGTACGTGTTTGACCTACCGTTTGTCGGGATTGTCGACCTCAAGTCATTTTCATTATTTTCACTCTCGCTACTACTTGGTGTTATAGATGGTTTCAATCCGTGTGCGATGTGGGTGTTGGTAACATTCTTGGCGTTATTATCTCAAGCCGGTAGTCGCCGGAAAATGATCATGCTCGCAGGGATATTTATCATCGCCCAAGGAGTTATGTACAACCTAATCTTGAACGTCTGGTACAAGACCTGGGACTTTGTCGCACTCGACCAATATGTCACGCCATTAGTCGGGTTCCTCGCCCTTGGAGGTGGAGTATTCTTCCTTTGGCGGTGGAACAAGACTCGCAAAGAGAATCAGTTGGTGTGTGATATCACCGGTATCGAAACCCAGTCCAAGACCGTCAATAAGTTCAAAGAGATTGTTAGCCGCCCGGTCACCATCGCATCAATCTTGGCTATCTTGCTAATTGCATTTTCAGTCAACGTAATCGAGTTTGCCTGTTCGATTGGTATCCCGCAGGCCTACACCAAGATCCTCGAAATGAACAACCTGATCTTCTGGGAGCGACAGTGGTACATACTAATATTCAGCCTTGGCTACATGTTTGATGACGTGGTGGTCTTTGGACTAGCAATCTGGGGCTACTCCAAACTACAAGCCCACGGTGCCAAGTACGCCAACCTGTCACTACTGATCGGTGGAGTTCTAATGGCGGCGCTCGGCGCACTACTAATCTTCGCTCCGTCAGCGTTGGTGTTGTAATTGAAGTGATTTTAGGTGGCGGTAGAAAGAGGTGGTGAGGCGAGAATGGATGAGTAATAGCGCGGCGAGCTTTTCGGTTATTCACTTGACTCGTGCCTCCCTGAGTGAACAAACCGAACGCCCGCTGTGGTGGTTTAGGTGCTATGCAAGAAAAATATACGGAAGTCAGTTCTCCGTAATTAAAATATATTTCAAGGTGTATAAAAAGGCCACTCAATTGAGCAGCCTTTTGGATTGGTCACTTGTAGTTACCAAGACCCAACTTCTTTTGCATGTCGACGTTGGCGTAGTCGATCTTCCACCGACGTAGTGCCAAATCAGCTGGCTCGGTTCCATCAACGAAACCGAAGAGCAGATACCCGCCACGAGTCTCTTCTTTCAGAAGGGCTTTGTCACCCACCACCGCCTCAACTGCGTCGATACCCATCAGTTTTGTTCCTTTGGGTAAAGCAGCGAATTGGTTAGGTGTGATCAGGTGAATTATCTCTGGGCGAGCGGTAATTGCTTGTATAGTCATCGGAAGTCTCCTTGTCAAACTAGTTCATTGATGATCCATTCCACAATCTATTAGGACACTCAGTTAAAAGTTAAACTGAGAACATGAAAGGAGATTTAGCAAAAGCGGAACGTTTGGAA
>Ga0307932_1001118_pt1 | contig 10909 bp, 11 predicted proteins | sample OrgLakmetageno48_FD_201843 | JGI IMG/M metagenome (GOLD analysis project Ga0307932, IMG submission 201843) | Saline water microbial communities from Organic Lake, Antarctica - #48 | ecosystem: Environmental > Aquatic > Non-marine Saline and Alkaline > Saline | place: Antarctica: Organic Lake...
TTGACACAGACCTGGTTTCAATTTATACTGCTAGTTGTATGGTGAATATGAATGACAAAGAAAATGATGATTTTGAAGAAATCACCGACGAGCATGAAGAGACCCAAGAAGCTGAATTAGAAGACGTCGAGGAGTTAAGCAATACGAAAATGAAAGATTTACGAGAGAAAATTGCGCGCCTAGACACTGAAAAAAAAGAAATCTTAGAAGAGGCACAGCGGACACGAGCAGAATTCTTAAATGCCAAGAGACGCCTCGAAGAGGAGCGAACGCAAGACAGAAAGCGTGCCCAGCGTCAACACGCTGAAGAACTTCTCCCGTTGTGCGACAGCTTCCAGATGGCGATGAGCAATACTGAAGTTTGGGAAAAGGCTGATAAGTCGTGGAGGACTGGAGTAGAGGGAATCAACATGCAGTTGATGAATATCCTCAGTTCGTACGGAGTTAAAGCTGTCGACCCCACTGGTGATGTATTTGACCCACAAAAACACGAAGCAGTCGGAACGGAAGAAGTGACCGACAAAGAGTTAGAAGACACCGTGGTCACCGTCATACAACGAGGGTACGAGATGGCTCAAGATGGTGATACCTACACGATTCGACCAGCTCGTGTCACCACTGGAATTGAAAAAGCATAATCAGATAAATTTACTCTATGGCAAAAATACTTGGAATAGACTTAGGAACAACAAACTCAGCAATGGCAATCATCGAAGCTGGTGAGCCTGTCATTGTGGAAAACAGTGATGGAGCACGAACGACCCCTTCTATCGTGGCCATCTCAAAAACTAACGAACGGCTCGTTGGACAGATTGCTAAACGACAAGCAGTAACCAACCCGACCAACACCATCTACGGTGTAAAGCGATTTATGGGACACTCGTACTCAGATGACGTGGTGCAAAAAGATAAAGACATTGTTCCATACGCAATCAAGGAAGGTGAGAGCGGGGGAGTAATGGTTGAGCTCAGTGGAAAAGACTACCGCCCAGAAGAGGTGTCCGCCATGATTCTTTCAAAGCTCAAGGCTGATGCTGAAGCTAAACTCGGAGAAACTATCACTGAAGCAGTAATCACTGTTCCCGCATACTTTAATGACTCACAGCGAAAGGCCACTCAAGATGCTGGAAAAATTGCAGGGCTTGAGGTAAAACGAATCATCAACGAACCGACTGCTGCTGCGCTGGCGTACGGCTTCAATAAAAAGAAAGACGAGAAGATTGTAGTATTCGACTTCGGCGGAGGGACGTTTGACGTTACAGTGCTCGAAGTGGGAGACGATGTGGTGGAAGTTCAGTCTACAGACGGAGACGCGCACATGGGTGGGAGAGATATCGACCGCGGGATTGTCCGGTTCTTGATCGATGAATTCAAGAAGACCGACAGCGTTGATTTAGGAAAAGACAAACTCGCCCTACAGCGACTCGATGAAGCAGCGGAAAAAGCTAAGCTGGAACTCTCTTCTACACCTGAAACTGACATTAACATCCCGTTTATTTCCCAGGGTTCTGATGGACCGCTCCACTTGGATGTAAAGCTTGGACGGGCGAAGCTCGAAGAAATTGCTCAAGATTTTGTTGATCGATCTATCGAAATCACCAAGCGGGCGCTGGAAGCATCTGACTTTAAGAAAGAGGACATTGATGAAATTATTTTGGTCGGAGGACAGACCCGAATGCCCGCCATCCAAAATGCCGTAAAAGAGCTGTTTGGTAAAGAACCAAACCGAAGCATTAACCCAGACGAAGTTGTAGCTCTAGGAGCGGCTATCCAGGCCGGCATTTTCCAAGGTGACGTGCAAGACATCACACTGGTAGATGTCATTCCGCTCTCACTGGGTATCGAAACCATGGGTTCTGTAAACACAAAGCTCATCGAGAAAAATACTCATATCCCGACTAAAAAACAACAAGTATTTTCTACTGCGGCCGACAACCAAACCTCAACTGAGATTCACATTGTACAAGGTGAGCGTCCAATGGCAGCTGACAACAAATCGCTTGGTAAGTTTGTACTCGATGGTATTCCACCAGCACCCCGCGGTGTTCCTCAAGTAGAGGTAACGTTCGATGTCGACAGTAACGGAGTGCTTAATGTAACCGCCAAAGACAAGTCAACCGGAAAAGAGCAATCTATTCGGATTGAAGCCAACTCAGGCTTGACTGAAGAAGATATCGAGAAAATGAAAAAAGATGCCGAAGACCACGCAACTGAGGATGGTAAAAAGAAAGAACTGATCGAGGTCCGCAACCAAGCCGAGCAGACTATCTACACAGCGCAAAAAGCACTGAAAGATCACGAGAAAGAAGTTCCTGAAGATATAAAGACCGAAATCGAAGGTAAAATTAAAGAGCTCAATGAAGTAAAAGAGAAGGACGACAAGACAGCAATCGACACCGCCGTAGCGGCTCTGTCCACTTCACTACAGAAGATTGGAGAAATCATGCAAAAAGCTGCTGAAGCGGCGACTCAGGATGGAGCTGAACCAAACACCGCTGAAGGAGCGACTGACAAGGAGGCTGAACCAGAAGTGCGCGATGCCGAGGAGGTAAAGAATAAAGAGGCAGAAGAAGAGAAGAGGGAAGAAAAATAATAATTGAACTGGAGCAAGTAAGATGATAATCTATCGTCTTACTTATCACCCGCTCAATACTGGTTGGTAAGGCTTGGCAGGTGAGCTCTATTGCCTCGTGCCCCAACCAAACCGACCCACTAGCGGCAATAGTACGCACCTAAACACTGAACTAGATAAACAATTATGAAAGACTACTACACAATTCTCGGTCTCCAAAAAGGAGCTTCAAAAGATGAGGTCAAGAAAGCCTTCCGTAAGAAAGCTTCTGAATACCATCCAGACAAGAAAACCGGTAATGAAGAAAAGTACAAAGAAGTGACTGAGGCCTACGCAGTACTCGGTGACGAAAAGAAAAAGGCTGAATACGATACGTACGGTCAGTCATTTTCTGGTGCCGGAGGTGGGGGTGGTCAAGGATTTGGGGGATTTGATTTTTCCGGTTTCCAACAAGGTGGTGGTCAGGGATTTGAATTTGACATCAACGATATTTTTCAAAACTTTGGTTTTGGAGGCGGATCCCAAACACAGCGCGGACGTGACGTATCTGTGGATATTAATTTACAATTCAATGAGGCAGTGTTTGGAGTAACTCGAAAACTCCTGATCACAAAAAATAATACCTGCGATGTGTGCGAAGGTTCTGGAGCAAAGAAAGGTACCGAAATGAACACCTGTGATACCTGTGGTGGACAAGGAAAAGTACGGGAGAACCGAAACAGCATCATGGGAAGCTTCACGACAGTACGTGAATGTTCTACTTGTCGGGGAACTGGGAAGGTACCCAAAGAACGATGTGGCAGCTGTGCTGGAGTAGGAGTGAAGCGTTCAGAGGAAGAGATTTCTATTAAAGTACCCGCTGGTATCAAAAACGGTGAAGTTATTCGCATGACCGGACGGGGGGAAGCAATTCCACAAGGTCAGCCAGGTGACTTGTATATCAAAGTGCATGTAGAGAGCCACAAGACCATCAAACGTGATGGCAACACATTGACCACCCAACTCCCAATCAAACTCACTGACGCGCTTCTAGGTGGCTCATATACGGTGGAGACACTTGATGGAGACATTCAAATAAAGATTCCTGCTGGAATCGCTCACGGGGAGCTACTGCGCATCAAAGGCAAGGGTGTTCCAAACGACTTCGGTCGCGGCGACTTTATGGTCAAGATTTCTATCGAAACCCCTAAAAAACTTTCACGCAAAGCTCGAAAGCTGGTAGAAGAATTGAGGGAAGAGGGTATTTAAGATTCAGTGCAGTAGTGGTAGGTTTCGGCCGAACATGCGCATGAAAAGCTGTGAATGAACATCAGACTCATTCATTTTTTTCTCTATTAAATTATTCCATGGCACAACAAACGACACGCTTTGATTTTGAAGACAAGAGAACTCCTAGGAGTGATTTCCAATTGCATGAGATGGTAATTGAAGACCGGAGGAGTCGCTACACTGTCAGTATCGGGCACGTGCAGGGACGAGAAGATATTAAGTTGTTTTTGGGACGCCTCAAGAAAAACAAAAGAATTGCGAAAGCTACCCACAATACTTGGGCGGCGCGCATAGCTAAAGATGGAGCGATATTTGAAACCAAATCAGATGACGGAGAGACCGGAGCAGGAATGGTCATTCTGCGCGTTATGCAAAAAGAAGAAGTTAGCAACTGCGTGATCTGTGTTACCAGATGGTTTGGGGGAGTGAAGCTGATGGGCGATAGATTCAAACATGTACAGGATGCCACGAAACTCGCTATCGAGCGGATGTAAACAAGGGGCGCTTTTTTTACAAAAAAGCATCCGTCTCTAGACTATAATGGAACGATGGACTTAGGGTACGCACTTACTTTTTTATACGAATTCGCTTACTTTATTGCCGTGTTTATTGTGTTCTTCTTATTTTCAATACTCAAGGGTAGGCAGGCTATCATGAACGTTATTATCGGCCTCTACTTCACACTGCTTATCACATTAGAGTTTCCAAACTATGATTTCATCCTCAGTGGACTTGCAAGCCCCCAATCAATCGCAGCTGGTCAACTTGGTTTCTTTGCACTCGTCACACTATTAACCACTGCACTTTGCTTTCGCATTATGCCAGATGAGTTTAAAGAAAATAGATTTGAAAGTCTGGGACGAAAACTTCTCCTTACCTTTGGCGCAACTTCACTCGTGATGATATTTAGCTTCAACGTTCTTCCCGTTACAGAATTTCTTGTACCAGGGACACCAATTCAATCTGTCTTCGGCCCAGAAGTGTATTATTTCTGGTGGCTGTTAGTTCCCTTAGTAATTTTGTATATTGTGTAGTATGGAAATAGCAGAAATAATTTCTAGTGTGTATTTACTAGTATCTTCTCCTTGGGTGTGGCTGATACTGATCGCAAGTTTAATGTACGCAGCGGGTAACTATATCGACGAGTTACTCTTGAGCAAATACGATCAAGAAGTCGGTACTATGGTGCTGATATCAACTCTCTTTGGGGGAGTTATCGTAGCAGTCTTTTACGCATTAGCTTGGTACTATGACGTGTCAATTTTATTAGACCAACCAATCATATTTCAGGCACTGGCTGTGGGTATGCTGGAGGCACTGTGGGTCATTCCGTATCTATATGCGACCGAGCGCAGTGGAGCCATTGTGGCTGGGCCACTGTTTCAAGCCGTTCCAATCTTTGCACTTATGATGGAGGCAACGTTAGGAGTCATCCCTCCCATGATTCAAATCATCGGAGCGTGCATTATTGTGATTGGTGGAATTCTCGTAGCAATTGAGCAGGAGGAAGACGAGGACGGTAATAGCGGGCATAAAGTAAATTGGATTACTATTGGGATGATGAGTATCTCAGCTATCTTGGTTTCTCTTATCTACGTACTGTTCCGGGACGCTGCAATTGCAACAAACTTCATCGGCGTTGGTTTTTGGGTTGGACTCGGTACACTATTGACCGGAGCAGCCATCTACATTATTTACAAACCCTATCGAGAAAACTTCAATACGTTTTGCAAGAGTGCGAGCTACAAAGCAGTGGCTGTACAATTCTTCAACGAAGTGCTCGACTCGGGTGGTGCCTACATGACGAACTTAGCCACCACACTCGGACCCTCCGTTATGGTAGTGACCGCTTTTAACGCCACCCAACCATTATTTGTTGGTGCGATTGCCGGACTCCTGTCCTTCTGGGGAATCGCTAGCATGTCCACTCAACGAACCCAAAATGGGGCGTGGAAAATCATTGGACTAGGGATTCTTCTTATCGCTGTGGGTATAGTCGTGATTTCCCTTGGAATATAATGGTATAAAACAACTTGTATGCCCAGACAAAATTACCTCCAAAAAAGTCTAGAACTCTTAAAATTTAAATACGCACATAACAAAATCAACACTCCGCTAAGCAAAGCCATAGCAGAGAACCAGAAGCGGCAGCAGAGACCAGAACTCAAACAAGCAGTGTGTGATTTTCTAAAAAACGATATACCCCCACACTTCAATGGCCCGCGGCCGATTTTTTATCTATCACGGTACATCGCAACTCCAGACTATGAAACCCTGCATTACTTCAAACAAGTGCAGAATACCAATTGGCCAATAGTTATTGGAGAAGATACGGATGACATTTTTACGTCGCACCACAGCCTGAAGCGTAACTTGGTTAAACTTCCAATTGTGTCCGGACTGGCAAAAAATGGTGACGGAATATTGCAATACGTCACCACTGCTGATTTCAATTCGCAGCAAGGAAAACCCCTCAAAGGAGTCACCCTGCATAACCAAATGTCTTTGACTGATTTTCACAAAAAGCTCTGTGCACAATTCCTCCCCAAAAACGTTTTGGTTGTCGATGAGTCAGCTTGGGTTGACCGTCATTCAAGAGGCAAATTGATTGAGCTCTACGAACAACTGCTCCCATTGTTTTTGGTTCACGGGATAATGCTCGAACAGTACGAGCCAAACGAACTCGATTTCTTGGAGGCTGTAGTGATTCCGGCCAGAGAAACTACCATAAAAAGATTTGGGTGCGCGCCCCTGATCGCTCCATTGCAAGTGCGATATTCTAAAAAAGTTGCTGACATTAATTCGTACCCACCCGAAGTTGGTCTGTTTGTAAATAAAATCCTTGAAGTCTAGCGCTTCAAGCAAAAGTACTTAGTACTTTTGCAGTAAAAGATATCGACAAACTGTACAGTTACTCACAAAATTTTTCTCACTCCTTTGGTATACTGTTGAGTAACGATTGTATGGAGCACTTCAAAAAATATTTTTTACTGTACTCTATTACACCACTAGCCATCTTGGCAATTTCCGCTTCGTACTATCGATACATGATACTCGAAGATTTTACAGTCACGTACGAAGTAGAGTGCAATCCACAGACAAGTAGTTGTTTTGTTGGCTGTGAAGATGACGAATGTAGTGAAGAATATTATTACAATTTGGTAACCAGACATTCCACCGACATTAATCTTCTGTGTGGGGACGATATCACTGACTGCGCCGCTGCGCTGACGTGCACCACTGGTGGGGGATATTGCAAAATAAAGTATTGTGACCAAACCAACGACATGCATCAGTGTACGCAAGTAGAACCTAATACAAAATTATGATTTGCCACTACTTCGAACAACCGACCTATCTATTTTTTGCAGCTGATTTACCAGCACTCCTTTATTACTCACATATCCCCGTCAGTGTGTTAGCGCTACTGGTGGGGTTATTTGTTTTCATCAACAATCCCAAACGATTACAAAACCAGCTCTTATTTGGGATTGCTGTCTGTTTTTCGGCTTGGACGGTAATAAATTTAATCGCGTGGACACACATTAACAGCAATCTTTTAATGTTTATTTGGACGCTCTTTGGCATATTGCAAGCGCTCATATCAATACTGAGTATTTACTTTGTGTATGCCTTTTTAAACGACGGTCAGGCTGTGCCGTTTAAGATGAAGGCAGTATTTACGACACTGCTTTTGCCCGTATTCCTTCTTGCACACACCGACCTAAATGTGAGTGGGTTCAACATTTCTGATTGTGACGCGTTTGGGTATGAAGGCTTTTTATACAACGCCTACTACACAATGTTGGGTTTGGTGGCGATGGTATGGATTTTTACTTTAATCATCCGTCACTATAAGAACGCTACTCAATCTTTCAAAAAACAAATGCTCTTAATGGGTATCGGTATTGAGCTATTTCTTTTGATGTTCTTTACGATTGTGTATCTCGCTTCGTATTTAGCAAACATCGGCTTGTTTGAAAACTCTGAATTAGAAATGTACGGACTGTTCGGAATGATAATCTTCATGACCTTCATCGGAGTGTTGATTGTGAAATTTAAGAGCTTCCACGTTGGGACCTCAGCATCAACAGCTTTGGTGACGGCACTAATAATCCTAACCGCATCTCAATTTACTTACGTCGATAGTCGAGCAGGGACCGGCATCACTGTAATCACACTTTTGTTAACAGGTACATTAGCAGTACTGCTGCTCAGAAGTGTTCGAGCTGAAATTAAACGGAACGATGAAATGACAAAGCTCACGCATAAACTTGAAAAAGCGAATGTTCGACTAAAGGCCTTGGACAAACAAAAGTCTGAATTCGTTTCGATTGCCTCCCACCAACTGCGTAGTCCGCTGACGGCCATCCGTGGCTACGCATCACTCTTACTCGAGGGGAGCTTTGGGACCATTCCGCAAAAGGCAGTTGAGCCACTGAGTCGTATTGATGAGTCTTCAAAGCTCATGGCAGTGGCAATTGAGGACTACTTGAACGTTTCTAGGATTGAGTCAGGAAATATGAAATACCATCTTTCAGATTTCAATCTCCCAAACGAAGTCGAACACATCACTGATGACGTGCGAGCAGAGGCACTGAAGAACGGCTTGGTTCTTTATTACAAAAAGAGCTTACATACCCAAGGAATAATAAACGCGGACATGGGAAAGACCGTGCAAATAATTCACAACTTGATACACAACGCCGTAAAGTACACCCCAAAAGGCACCATAACGGTATTGGTGCGAGACGATATGACTAAGAAAAAAATATTTGTGGACGTTATCGACACGGGTATTGGCATGGACTATGAAACACTCATGACCATTTTTCAAAAGTTTCAGCGGGCAACAAATGCCAACGCCGTAAATACATCGGGAACCGGACTTGGTCTGTTTGTCGCTGACAGAATGGCTGAAGCGATGGGTGGGAATATCACCGCTCATTCCGACGGAGATGGGAAAGGTTCGCGGTTTACTCTAGAAATGCCGCTGGCAATGTAAATTGTTCGCTCGTCATTATCTGGTATTATATTCAGCATGAATACTGAAAAGAAACGCTTGTTGACAGGGCTGCAACCTTCGGGAGATCTCCATATCGGAAATTACTTTGGCGCACTAAAACCGTTCGTAGATATCTATCAAGAATACGATAGCTACCTGATGGTCGCTGACTACCACGCACTCACAAGCCTGCGTGACCCCGAGCAGCTACGAACAAACATTATAAACGTCGTAAAGGATTACTTGGCAGTGGGAGTAGATCCCCAGAAAACCGTTATTTTTCGCCAGTCTGCCAACCCAGACCACACTGAGCTAGGGTGGATACTGAACTGCATGGTGACGGTGCCTTTTTTAATGCAAGCGCATTCCTACAAAGCCAAGGTGGACAAAGGATTAGAACCAAACGCTGGACTGTTTACTTATCCGATGCTGCAAGCGGCTGACATTACGCTCTACGATATCGATGTTGTACCGGTGGGAGAAGATCAACGTCAGCACCTTGAGTACACCAGGGAAGCAGTGGGAAAACTCAATCGAGCGTATGGTGAAAATCTGTTGCAGGCACCGACAGAAATGATTCTGGATTCAGCGGGAATCATCCCTGGTACCGATGGTGCCAAAATGAGTAAAAGTTACGGCAACACGATTCCACTGTTTGGCTCGACGCAAGAAATTGAAAAAGCGGTCATGAGTATCGTGACTGACTCAGAAGGTGACAAGCCCGAGCATGTGTACGCGATACATCGACTCCTCAAAACGGAAGCCGAACTTGAGCCGCTATACGAAGAATATAAGGGTCGATACGGGGACTTGAAAAAAACTCTGGCCCAAGACCTAGAAGAACTGATAGCACCGATGCGAGAAAAACGCGCTGCTATCACTCAGGAGATGGTCAGCGAGGTCTTGGCCGCCGGCGCTGTCCAAGCGCAAGAAACTTCTCAGCACACTCTTAAAAAAGTACGCGCTGCTATTGGTATTGATTAGCTTGACATTTTCTTAAAGTAGTATATAGTTTAAGTAGACCCAACAAAGAAGGAGAGCGTGATGTCCTCAAACTCAAATCGGATCGATAAGCTGGTGGCGGAAGCGAAATACGCAGGGGAGCGGGACGATTATGAGGTGACAGTGTTAGAGTCGCTTGAAGGAAACGCAATATGGCTCCAACCGAGGGACTTACTGACCTCACTCGGGCCCGACGTGAATGTCATTCGGAGGTTCCACGAAACACTTGAACTCTTGCTACCTCCAGATGTCCAAGAAGGGCTGCTGATCTGCCCTAAAAATAATAGGGCTATTAAAGGGATCGACTCGGCTCTGTCAGACGAGCTCGATGTGATCCACTGCCTTGAACTGAGTTACCCTTAGTTCAAGAATCCCAAAAGCGACTCCGGTCGCTTTTTTTATTGTTGACTAGTTCGTATCTAGGGGTTAATCTTCACGTACGTCGCTGAAGCAGCTGACACTGTGGAGACAGGTAGTGGGTAGAGAGTCCAAATGGACTGAAGTAGGGTGGCACCGCGACTCATCAACTGATGGGAATCGCCCCTGCACATGTATTGATACATCTATATATGCGCAGGGGCGATTATTGTTTCTGCACGTTTATTCATTAAACAAATTTAAAATGAAACGCACACTTATTGGTGAGCTTAGCTCACACACTGGAGAAGAGGTTGAAATTAACGGCTGGATACATGTCACTCGAGACCAAAGTAAAATGGTTTTTTGTGATATTCGTGACCGAAGCGGCAAGGTGCAGGGTGTCGTGTTTGGAAAACCTGAGGTGCTTGAAATTGCGAAAACACTGAAGGCTGAATACGTGGTCGCGATAACTGGAATGGTAAATACTCGACCAGAAAAAGCCGTAAAGGAGGGTGTCGTCAATGGCGACATAGAACTGGAGATTACCGGCATCACTATTCTCAATGAAGCAGCCACTGCGCCATACGATTTGACTGAAGACTCTCTAGGTAAAGACGAAGAAGTGCGACTCAAGCATCGTTCGCTCGACTTGCGAACCGAACGAATGCAACGGAATATCCGCATCCGCAGCGAGTTTGTAA
>Ga0307932_1001128_pt1 | contig 10864 bp, 3 predicted proteins | sample OrgLakmetageno48_FD_201843 | JGI IMG/M metagenome (GOLD analysis project Ga0307932, IMG submission 201843) | Saline water microbial communities from Organic Lake, Antarctica - #48 | ecosystem: Environmental > Aquatic > Non-marine Saline and Alkaline > Saline | place: Antarctica: Organic Lake...
TTGACTCCCTTGCTTGAACACATGTTTCACTGATGTGTGTCGGTACTTGTCACGGACTTCTGGCTTAGCTATTTTGCCGACAAAACCATATCGCTTGTGGCCATTAACCACCTGGGTGTCACTCCAATCTTTTATCTCGTAGACTTCACGCACAATACCTAGATACACTGCACAAGCGTGTTTGAGTTTGAAAGCCCGGGGACCGACACGCCAAAACTTCCTGGTTGCATCGTAGAGCTCCTTCGGCTTCATTCCTGGTACGTACAGTCGATTGATTCGGATGAGTAGCATCTCTTCTTCAAACACTGCCTCTGGGGCTTCGTACTGTATTTCGATGTCTTCGATAGTCCGCAGACCTAGCTCACTACTATGGTGTCCGTCTACCAGGTTGGTTAGATTGATTTTCTGTGCGTTCTTGATGTAGTCAATCAGGGACGCCTCCACCGCAAAGGCTTCTGACTCACTGAGTCCGTGACGCACCACTGTGTGTCCGACTTCTTTCCCTGCTGCACGAATGGCTCTAATGGTAGCAATCTTCTCCGCCTCCTTGGTCTCAATAGCTTCCGATGCTTCAACGTGAGCATAAATCCGGCTACCTTTACCTTTGCCTACGTAAAATACCTTCTTGGTCCGTGGGTCGATTAGGGTGTAGACGTAGTAGCTTAGTTTCTCGATAGTGGATTGTGAGAGTCGGTTTTTCATAGAGCGCATTCTAACCAATAATACCGTTGAACATCTTTTGAATGTAATCGTTTCCTTGTTGCTGAAATAGAATGTTTTTCGCTTCCAGTGACTTCTGGTCATTTTTATTGTTCACTAGTAATTCGTATGGAGTACCGGAAACGATGTATGAGTATAATTTCGTATTTGCATCTCCGAGCTGTATTTCTTTCTCTTTTATTTTTTCGTGAAAGTTTAACTTGAGGTCATCTTCTAGGTCCAAGTTCCTAATGCCTTTTGGGTCTACAAACACCACATGTTGGGTATCGCCATCTATTACCCACATAATGAAGTCAGGATAGAAGTTACCTGCTTCAAAGAAACCAATCCCTTCTTTGGATTTGTTGCGGAGCAGAAACAGCTCTCGCTTTACAAACACATCAGGGTACTTCTGGTAGTAGCTTTGTAGGTCAGAGATGAATGTGTACTCCCCTTCGTTTAGGTGAACAGGCTTCACGGTAAGTTGTAAGCCAATCCCAGCTTCTATGTGAATGAGTGGATGATATAGGTGTCTATCGAATGTAAATGGCGTGAATCCACCATACGCAAACGTCGAGACTTGCTTTAGCTCACTCAAGTCGTTGGATTTCTGGATTTTGGTTAGTAGCTCCGCAAGAGAACGAATCTTATTTGCCACTGTGTTGTGGTCAGCATCATCAGGTAGCGATACTTGATATTCGTCAATAAAGTTCGGGTCACCTGAGACCATTTCCTGGTATTCAAGATACGGCTCTTCCCATTCTGATTTACGGAAGTTATACAGAGCGACTAGGTACTTCTTGAGAAGCGATAAAGCAATTTCTTGCCAGTATCGAACTCGGTCAAAGTCTTCTACCTGTAACAATTGCTTTGGGATGTATAGCTTGTACCAGCTGGTTTCCTGCAAGATACTCTTGATTTCTTCTACTGATAGATTGATGTTGTACCAGCTTTTTTCATTCTTAAATTTTTGAAGGTCAAAGTAAAGCTCGTCGAAATCAAAGAAAGCAAAATGAGTAGACGTCAAAACACCAGTATCAGGTTCCACTGAGACTCCTTGTGATACTCCTCCAACAAGTGACTGTAGCTTCGGGTAGCAATCCATTTCAACTGGAGCAATCCGGCTGTCCACAGTAAATGCAAAGTCTACTTTGCCTCCATCTCGTTTGAAGCTGACACCTTCTCGGATTCGAAGTACTTTTAGTCGCTTTTTAGGGTCAAAGGATTTAATGACAGGCAAACTAATATCCAGCATATCGCCAGTAGGTAGACCTTCCTCCTCAAGATATTCCTTGAATGTCTTCATGTAGTCAGCTCGTACACCAAAGATGTTCAGAGTTTCGAGAATCTGAATGTGTTTCGGGGCATTCGCTCCTTCAATGGCTTTGCTGCGTTTAAGTGACATACCTTTACCTTTCAGGCGGACACCACGACCAAACAGCTGGATAATTTCCGACCCTTCACTGCGACCGATGTTCATTAGACCCATCAGACTCACACGCCAGCTACTCCATCCTTCAGTAAACTTTTTGGAACCAATGAGTAGGTTGACCGTAGAGGAATCAGTATTGATTTCTTTGAACAATGATGTCTTGAATTCTACTTCAGACGTAGACAGTCCGTTGGTCTCACACAGCTTGAGCAGTTGTTTGTCGTCTCCTACGTTGATGACGCCAAAGTATTCACTGTTCCCTACTCTGACACCTATTTCTCCGTCGATTCCCTTCAGGTTATCTAGGTGAAGCTGTCCACCACGTGAACGGAAGACTTCCTGCTGGATTTCGGTAAAGATTGCTTTTGCATCGAGAGACAATGTCTGCACATAATCAAACGAGCTCGCAAAGACATCTCGGCCGCTTCCGTCTGTTAGACCTGTTTTACCAGCGAGTAGGTTCTTAATGTTTCGGAGTGACTCGTCCTTGTTCTCAATAAAGCTTTTGATGAAAAGTAAAATATCAACAACGTCAGATACTTCTCGCCCGCCTTCTTTACGGACCGCAGTTACCTTGCCACCGACAAAAACCCACAATGGCCGTTCCAGCAGGAATGTACGCCAGGCTTTACTATCACTCCCAAACAGTTTCACTTGTTGGTAGAACGTCAGTAGCCCAGCTGTTAGGTATAGCTTACGTAAATTTTCGTCGTACGCCTGTTCTTCTTGTAGATTGAGAATCTTGTAGTCCTTCCCGTATCCGTCTCGGTAGAAATATCGGTACGAATAGTCAAACAGAATAGCTTTGGCATATTCTTGCTCCAAAACTTTCTGCTTCTTGGTACCAGCGGCTTTGATTGATTGTCCGAATGTAGCAGAGTATTCAAAGGCAAAACCAGTCTCGGACAGGACATCACGGTACTTTTTAATTACGTCTCCACCTGCTCCACGGTGGCCTTCGTCAATAAACACTAGATTGTTGTTTTCAAATGATTCCAGGGCGACAGTTTTTTCCTTGCTCGATTCTTTTAGCTTGGTGTACTCGATGATTTCAACTGGTTTTTCGTTGCCGTATCCACTAAATAGCGACCCAGTAGCAGCATCTTTAGCAAATATATGAGCAGGAATATTCGATGCAATCAGTTCTTGCAGGTGCTGGGCAGAGAGCCCTTCGTTTGGAGTAATGAGGATTATTTTGTTGATGTCCTTAGTCGTCTTGTGCTTCTTGGCATAGTGCTGAAACTGCAGTAAGTGGACATGCATCAAAAAAGTTTTACCACTCCCGGTGGCAGACCAGAACGCCAGCTTGGATAGACTCGCTACGGTGAAGTTCTCTACTCTGTCAGCCACAGGCAGTGTCTCGTTGAATGTAGTCAGGTATTGATTCAATTCCGTACACAGCTCGCCCTTGTTAGTAAACCATTTGTCCAAGTACACTTCCGTAGCCAAGAGCGACAAGTACTGGAAATATTTCCATGACAATGGGTTGGCTCGCTTCTCACTAATGCGGTTGGTGTGAGTATAGATGTTCTCATCGTATCGTCGTAGTTGCTCCTCAGTTATTCCAGAAAAAGAATGTGTACGATTCACTAGCATCCTGAAGATGTAGGACTGGTTGTTTTCGTCGTATCCTTCGTGGTTCGGGTTCTTTAGGTCCAGTGATAGTTTTTCAAACGAATCCACGTCGAACAGCGACAAAAACCAGCGATTCAATACGAGCCTCTGGTCAAAGCGGACCTGCTTTTTTGGAGCGGTAGTTGCCATGATTATGCGAACATACGTTTATGAAACTCTTCCTCGATGGTGACTACTTTCCACTGGTCTTCGTCTGCTTTCAGGTTCTCTAGGTTATTGTCTCCGTTGACGTAGATACGCTGGTACTCGAAGTCTGTTGTACTGAGTGCTTGCTTACCAAAAAAGTCATCTAGACCTGCGTTATCTACCACGTCTTTATTCCGCCAGATAATAAGGGTCTTTTCTCCAGCTCGTGTCACACCATCAATGACAAGTAAATGCTCACCATGCTTCCGCATAGTAGCCACCTTCATACCGATTAGGTAGTTAAATGTTTCTACTAGGTCTACAGGTGTATCTTGGGTCTCGCCCACTACGTCAGTTGCTAGCTTGATGTTGTAACTGAATGGATTTTGGAACGATTCAAGCGACAGAATACTATCCTTTGTCTCTACATCTAGCATGTACCCAAGCGTATATTCTTCTCGCAGAGCCTTGTTCTCATTTAGTGTAGTTAGCTGGTCCGCAGTCTTTACCAGCTCAAGATTGTTCAGAGTATCTTCATAGCTTTCCAGCTTGAAGTATTTGATGATGTGTTCCTTGGTTCCAGTTGCACCATCATCTTGTGGAGCACCGTTCTTCCAGTCGTCCGAGTAAAGAACTTTTTGCATGCGAGGTTTTGTGGCGGTATTAAAGTACTCTCCCATTTCTACAAGTAGATATTTTCTTTGCCCAGTCAGTTCCTCATTATCATTATCTGTTCGGTTCATACGTAGTAGCGCATGTCCTGTTGTACCTGAGCCAGAGAAGTAGTCAATTACTGTAGCAGTTTGGTCACCATACGTTTGTGCCCACAAAGCAGTAATTAGGTTATTGATTGATTTAGGATAGTCAAACTCGCCCCCTAATCCTTGGTCGGTTAAGAGATTAGAACCATGAATACCGGCATTGTAGGCTGGGTCGGACCACACACTAAACAAAGTTTTCCTTTTTGAAGCATCGTGTTGTATAAGTTGTTTTATAGCACCCCTTTCAGTTGCAAATATTTTACCTTGTTCAAACAGCTTCTTCGCCGTATCGTAGCTGTTTCTCCATACACGTTCTTCGCCACTAGAGTTGATGGGATAGATTCTTTTGTACCCCTCTTGTGTATCTTCCAAAGGAAAAGTTTCTGATAGTGGTACTGGTTCTTCGATACCTACAATTTTATTAGTTTCTTGATTTAGAAGTAATGCAAAAAAACTCCTAAATCTAAATTCTCGGAAGTTGTTTTCTCCCTGTCCACTCCGCATAAACGTTCTTTCTTCATTCAGGTCTGTGACTGGTTCACCATGCAGACTCTCTGAAGACTGAGTGACAAAAACTAGATATTCGTGTGTCCTCGATAATTTTCCACCAGCCCCTTGTGGGTGGTGGACAACAACTGCGTTAGATATATCTCGCTCTGGGAACAGTCCTTCTAGCATTGTTACCAATCTCATTACTTCAAAATCATCTATCGCAACCGAAAGAGAACCATCTTTAGTAAGCAGTGGAGATGATGCAGTAATTCTGTTTTCTAAAAGACTTAACCAAGATGAGTGTTCAAAATTATTTTTATATAGAATCTTCGAATGTACAGTATTGTAAGGGGGGTCAATATAAATCGCCTTCACTTCTTCTTTATATCGCTCTTGTAACACATTCAAAGCACCAAAGTTCTCAGAGTTAATCATTACTCCATTTACCTGCTCGTCTAGATTGTCGAAGGTCGCTAAAAGTTCGTCCTTCCACTCGGGGAAGAATTTAGTGTCAATCGAAAGTGTGGGATGAGTCTTAAGATACTCATGGTCTAGCTCTGTTTGGTCGTCTATGAAACCTAACTGCTTCCACTCATTCAGCTGTACATCGTTGTGTAAAATAGCATCATAGTATTGCTCCGGGACTAGGTCGAGCGTAATGCAGTACCCTGTACCGACAACAAACTTTTTCTTCTCCCATAGCTTTTTCTGAAAGTCTTCTAGCTGGGCTAGCATCTTGATGATTTTCTTGGCAACGATGCGAATCACCTTTAGTTTCGCTAAATACTGGTCAGCTCTTGGTGCTGATTCATTTTCGATGTCGTCTAGAAACATCACTTCGTTTTTGATATAGAAATCTAGCTCTCTAGTAAGGAAGGTGTTCAGGTCTTTGTGGATGAAATAGTCAAAGGTATTTGTGGCCGTGTAGGATGTCAGGAATTTTGCTAGGACCGTACGGTCTTTCTGTTTGTCAGTTGGAGCGAGGGCCATTAGTAAGTCTCTCCACTTAGCTGGTAAGGTCTTAAGGACCGCTGAGACTGCCTCAGCACTACAATCGTCTTGCTTCTTCTTGCCATCTACTGCTACGTACTGGAAATACAGGTTGAGCTCATTGTTTTCTTCAGACCAAAAATCCTCGTCACACAAAACAAACCGTCTGTCTTTGCCAGAAATGTTCTTGTTGTTATTGGCATCTGTCTCGGCTTCTTTGATACGGAAGTGGACGCTCTGCCCAGCTACTTTGAAAGAAAAGTCTTTGAACCGTTCGCTGGTTTTGATGTAGTACTGGTCGTGGTTGGCCCAGTGCAACTTTACTTCTTCCCCTTCGTACGGAATAGCGTACACACCGTCTTTATATCGACGCTTGCTGATAAAGTCTCCTTCTTCGTAGTATCGTTCAAAGAATCGCAACAGATGCGAGAATACTTCATTTTCTAATTCAGCTACATTACCCGTAGTTTGTAGCTGAGTGGTAAGCTCTACTACTTTGTCGTTGGTAGCAATCTGGTCTTCGTTTACCCCCAGCTCTTTTAGTTTGGCTGTCATCTTATCCAGCTCGGCTTGAATTTCAGTCTGGTCCCCTTCTTCGTAGGCTACAAGTTCTTGTTTGACCTGTGGGAGTAAGTCGTTATCAAGAAAAGCAGTTATTTCATCGTGCTTTTGATTGAGAATGCGATAGATACCAAAGTCCAAATCTGCTCGGTCAATCTGAAAGATAGTCTTGAGTGTGCTTTTGAATCTGTCGTAATTGTTTTCCATGATAATTTATATAAGTTCCCACGCTATGGTAAATATTGGTTCTACTTCCGTACTTTGCTTCAGCTTTGTTTCAAGATTGGCGATAAGTCGCTCTCGTTCGGCCTCTATCTCGTCTTCTGCAGTAAAAATGTTCTGTCTCAGCGTGCGGAGTTTTCGTTCCGTATCTTTTAGGCGTTTCTGGACCACCAGCTGTTTCTCCATGTCCTTTTCCTGCCGAGCTTCCCGATTAAGCTCTCGCATCCGTAATTTGGTATCTTTCATCTCCTTCTCCAAGGAGGCTTTTCTGTCGTCCGCCCACTTTTCCAGCTTGGTAGATTCATCATTAAAATACTTACTATTGCGGTCAGCAATGTCAGTCATGATGACGTTTTGTTTAGTCTCGAACAGACTATCAAGTTGTTCGAGAACAACTGGAGTGCTATTTAAAACTACACCAGGAAGAGAGAACATACGGTAACACTGGTCATCGTCTAGTGTCACACCAGTGTCTATAGTACCAGAAAAGACCAACAGCTCTTGATTGTCTGCCCCAGCAACACGTAATAACTTAAGTGAAAGCTGTCCTCCCTTACCTACTAAAGGCTCCAGGGAAGATATTTTCGTATTTGTAGTTGTATAGTCAAATTGTACTGTTTGAACTGGCGTAGGGGCTGTCTTGGCTGCCTGTAGTAACCATTGTGAGAGTGGACAATCAATTCGTAGATGGTGGGGTTCGTTCTTGCGGTAGTCCATATGATAAGCACCCGTCGGGATATCTACATCAGGTGCTTTGTGTAGGTTTAGACGATATTGGTCTTTATCAAAAGTAGCGTTGTCAGCTAGGTAGTGCTGAGCAAGCTTCCATAGATACTGCTCCTGGGTTTCCATTGCCCGCTTAGTTTGTGTGTTTTGGACCCGCAGCTTTTCACGCACTTCTTCATCAAAGTTTTCAAATAACTTCTTGTTGGCGTCCGTCATTTTACTACTGAGTTGTTCATCAAGCTCAGCTCGAAGTGCATCGAAGGCTTCTTTGATTTCTGCCTCGCTACGACAAGACTGATAGATTCCAACAATCCGCTTTTCAAAATCTACTCCAGATTGAATAGCTCCAAGCACTTCATCACTAGTACCAAAGACTCCATTGAATAGTTTAAATTTTTCATTAAGCAGCTCGTATACTCTTTGGTCAGCGGCATTCTTTTTATTCAAGAAATTAATAACCACAACGTCAAATTTCTGACCATATCGGTGACATCGTCCTATACGTTGTTCGATGCGTTGCGGATTCCATGGCAAATCAAAGTTCACAATCAGACTACAGAACTGTAGGTTGATACCTTCAGCAGCAGCTTCGGTAGCAATAAGAATCATTCCTGAGTCACGAAATGCATCTATGATTGCTGCTCGGGTGTCAGCAGTTCGTGAGCCACTTAATCGTTCTGTTCCTGCGTATTTTTTTAAGTACTCGCTGTAAAGTTTTTTGGCTAAATCTCCTGTATTACTTCCATTGAAGACTAGAACCTTGTCTTTGTATGCAGGTACAGAGTTTAGAAGGTCAAACAGATAGTTCTGTGTACGGGTGGACTCTGTAAAAATAACGGCTTTCTGTGGAGCTGAATTAGTTATCAGTGCCTCAAATCCCTTCTCTAGACCTTCAAGTAGGGCGTCTCCCTTGGCATTATGTGTAATCGCACAAGCAAGTGCATGGTAGCGTCGTAATTCCGAAATCTCTTTTTCGATGGCTACTTTTTCATCAGCGGTATACGTTGGTGTTTTCTCCCCTTCCTCATTGTCTGAGTTTTCATCTTGGTGCTCGCTGTACAAGTCTTGCTCATCGGAATCAAGTACGTCTGAAAACTCTTCCTCTAGTTTACCTGTAGAAAGATAGGCCTCTAGCTTGTCAGCTAATTTAGCTAGTGTGTTTGAAATGGCGAATGATGAAGAAGCTAGCAATTTACGCAGAATCAACGTCATTAAGTGTCTTTGCGAACGAGGGAGTGCGTAAAGGTCTGTTTTTTGTAGGTACAGCGAAACTTCCTCATATAGCTGGTGTTCTTTTTCCGTTGGGAAGAACTCCTGAGTGATGGCGATACGATTCGTGTATGGGATATCTGGAACCTGCTTGCGTAGTGTTCTCTGGCAGATTGGCTTGATTCGTGTACGAAGGTCAGCTAACCCATCAGCGTCTGCTCGAGTAAATTGGGACCGGAAACTTTCAATATCACCAAATAATTGCTCGTCAATTAGACTCACCAAGCCATAAAGCTCTAGAAGTGAATTCTGCAACGGAGTAGCGGTCAAGAGTACTTTCGGTACGCCTGCTAGAGCGTCCTTGATTTCGTTTGCTATTTTATTGTCTTTTTTGTATACGTTACGTAATCTATGAGCTTCGTCCAGTACAGCAATATCCCAGTCAACCTGTTTGATTTGCTCTGCTTTTGATTTGGCAAAATGATAAGAGCAGATAACAATCTTGTCTGATTCAAACGGATTGGACTTCCCTCCCTTACGTGAGGCATTAAAAGTACTTGCTTCGAGAATTATAGACGGGAGATAAAATTTCTCTATTAATTCTTGTTGCCATTGCTTACGTAAGCTAGATGGCATAACTAGTAGAATACGACGTCTCTTCTCTGCCCATTTTTGAGACAAAAGAATTCCTGCTTCAATAGTTTTTCCTAGACCAACTTCGTCGGCTAAAATTGCACCCTTAGAGAATGGCGAGCGGAACGCAAACAAAGCTGCTTCCACCTGGTGTGGATTTAAGTCTACTTTTGCGTTTAGTAGTGTCCGAGTAAATTTCTGGAGGTCATCAGAAGAGTATTCTCGAGTTAGTTCATGTGCAAAATACTTTCCGTGATAATCAGTTAGCGAACTCATGATTTGTCTAGATTAGCATTTTAGTGCTGTGTGCTCAATTATCACCAGCCTATAAACTAAATGTAAAGTTATTTCAAAGTTTTTTCGAGGACCTCCCAAATCTTCACCATTGCCAGCGTATCAAGAGTGCAGTAGTCACGCAGGCCCTTTATGTGCTTTTGTTTCTCTTCTTCTGTGAATTGACCGGTAACAATACGATTCCAGGTATCAGCAGCCATTCCTCCGTCTTGGACTAGTTGGTCCTGGTAGCTCCTCATCGAGGGGACCAAGGCCGGGAGAACAAATTTGATTGAAGACTTACCCATAAAAGCCGGATGCCAATAAACTGCTTTGTTTCCATCAAACGGGTCGATAAGGTCTACGACTCTGCCGTTTATATTCGCCACTAACTTCGCATAATCTGGGTTCCGGTCTGCAAGGTGTTGGTTGATACCCTTTTCAAACTTCTGATTCCAGACTAGTACGCTTCCAGAAGCCGGTATATTGGCCTGTAAGGCCTCTAGGAAGCCTATATCAGGGTTTGTGTTGTCAGTGTGCAGGAAATCAGTATGGACCGGCTCAGCACCTGGTTCACTAATTACATGCAGCGAGAATTGGAATGGTATTTGTTGGTATGGTCGATAGCCTGAAAAGCGTGGTATCGCCGACGGATAGGTTTCGTAGTCAATGAATGCAAGTGGGTATTCTAGTTGACTCAAAAAAGTCTCAATCCCTTCTTCATTCATTTCTATCTGACCAGTCTGAGCTACATGTACCTGTTTCTGTTGGATGTCAGACAATGTCTCTGTCTGCTCCGCACTCAAGGCTTTAATATCGTATGTCTCACTCTCTATAAATGCAGCTAGTTTGTTTTTGTGGAGACGAGAGATTCGATGTACTGGATATTCTGGTAGGTCGGGTAGTGAATACCAAGCAGTCGTACAGTGGTTACCCTTGGTTTTATTTATACAATCACAATACCCGGCTGGTTCTACTTCTTTAAGTAGATACTCACGCACTCCAGCCATCTGCCCTGCCATATCTGCTATCTCATTGTTCACTTCGTCGGTTAGTTCTTCCGTCAAAAATAGCTCAGGTATAGACAGCTCAGCTCCTCGAACAT
>Ga0307932_1001131_pt1 | contig 10837 bp, 8 predicted proteins | sample OrgLakmetageno48_FD_201843 | JGI IMG/M metagenome (GOLD analysis project Ga0307932, IMG submission 201843) | Saline water microbial communities from Organic Lake, Antarctica - #48 | ecosystem: Environmental > Aquatic > Non-marine Saline and Alkaline > Saline | place: Antarctica: Organic Lake...
TATGATGACGGTCTAATTTATCGTGGAGCAAGGAGTGTAAACTGGGACCCAAATATGCAGACTACAGTTTCTGACGATGAAGTAGTCTATGAAGAAACCAACTCCCCTTTTTATTACTTCAAGTATGGACCCTTTACTATCGGTACAGTAAGACCAGAGACTAAGTTTGGTGACAAATACGTAGTAATGCACCCTGACGACAAAAGGTATTCTGAGTACAAGCACAGACAAGAAATAGAAGTGGAGTGGATAAACGGACCGATTACCGCCACCATAATAAAAGACGAAGCCGCTGATCCCGAAATTGGTACCGGAGTTATGACTATTACTCCCTGGCATTCGACTGTAGACTTCGAGATTGCCGAACGTCACAACCTAGACAGAGAACAAATTATTGATGAACGCGGTCTACTTTTACCCATTGCTGGAGAATTTGCTGGGCAACATATAAAAAAGGCCCGAACTGCCATTATTGAAAAAATGCAAGAAAAAGGACTGGTCGAAAAAGTGGATGAAAAAAATGTTAATAAAGTCGCTACAAATGAGCGAGGTGGTGGGACTATCGAACCACAAATCAAAGAACAATGGTTCATTAATGTAAATAAAGAATTTACCATGGGACCTTCATCAATCCCAGGAATCAAAGAAGGTGATACTGTAACCCTTAAGTCTCTGATGATAGAGTCAGTTAAAAATGGTGGGGTAAAAATATTACCAGAGCGTTTTGAGAGAGTTTACTATAATTGGATCAACAACCTGCACGATTGGTGTATATCAAGACAAATATGGTACGGGCACCGGATTCCAGCTTGGTTTAAAGACGGAGAAATAAAAGTCCAAACCGACTCCCCAGGTGAAGGATGGAAACAAGATCCTGACACTTTAGATACTTGGTTCTCTTCCGGACTTTGGACCATGTCTACACTTGGCTGGCCAGAAAAAACCCCTGACTTTGAAAGATTTCACCCCACTACCGTACTTGATACTGGTTATGACATCCTTTTCTTCTGGGTAGCTAGAATGATACTAATGAGTACCTACTTGGTTGGCCAAGTCCCCTTTAAAAACGCCTACCTTCACGGGCTAGTGCGAGACAGCAAGGGCAAAAAAATGAGTAAGTCCCTAGGTAATACTCTAGACCCCCTCGATATGATTGATAAGTTTGGAGCGGACGCTACTAGACTATCTCTCATAATTGGAGCCGCCCCAGGCAATGACATGCCTCTGTCTGAAGACAAGGTTAAAGCCTACAAGAAGTTCGCCAATAAGATTTGGAACATAAGCCGATTTGTACTAACCAGTATAGCTGATGCTGATTGGAGTAAAGAACCCCAGTTAAGCAAAAGAGATGAAGAGATACTGATTAACCTCAAACAAAACGTTAGTGAGGTGACTGAAAACATCGAAAAATTTAATCTATATCTAGCTGGAGAGAAAGCTTATCATTACGTTTGGCACCAACTAGCTGACGTTATTCTTGAAGAATCAAAACCAATTATCTCCGGTGATGATCTAGAAATTAAATTCGCTCGGCAATATGTACTGAGAGAATGCTTATCAACCTCCCTAAAGATGCTCCACCCATTTATGCCTTTCGTTACTGAAACTATCTGGCAAAACGCACCTGCAGAAATGAAGGACCAAGAATTCTTAATGATTTCCAAGTGGCCACAAGCTGATTAGAGTACTCTCTATCTGATACAATAGACCCTAATGGAGTCCACCTACTTCGCCATTGCTTTCTTGTCAGGTTTAATTCCTGCTCTTTTTTGGGTATGGTTTTGGCTTAGAGAAGACAGTCGTAAACCGGAGCCGTTTTTTCTGATTGCCATTTCATTTATCGCGGGCATGGCGGTGGTCCCCATAGCCCTTCCTTTGCAAAAAGTAGCCATTGATTTATATTCCGGCCTCGACGTAATGATTGTCTGGGTAGTAGTTGAAGAACTAATGAAGTACGCAGTGGCACTGGCAATCATCTTCTGGAACCGAGAAGTCGACGAGCCAATTGACATGGTTATTTACATGGTGGTTCTAGCTTTAGGTTTCGCGGCCTTGGAAAATGCTCTGTTTATTTTTAACCCTCTAATTGCTGGTGATTACCTTGGTTCTGCTCTTACTGGTGGTTTCCGTTTTTTGGGAGCTACCCTGTTACACGTTTTAGCCTCAGGAACTGTCGGAGTCTTCTTGGCTCTAGCTTATTACAAGCCAAAAATAGTCCAGGTTTTAGCTGGTACTTTCGGGTTGTTCATGGCTATCGTATTGCATGCTTTATTCAACTTTTTTATAATGGGAGCAAGCGGAGGAACTATCCTGACAGTCTTCCTCTTTGTCTGGATGGGTATCATTATCCTGTTTCTGTTATTTGAGAAAATTAAAATCATCGAACAAAAATATAACTTGCAAAATAAATTATCATGAAAAAACCTTCATTTTTAGAAAGACTAACCGGTGGTCAAACCGATGATTACGATCGGATTCTTGATGACGAGCACCAATTTGGTGAAGATGACGATCTCGCGGTTGAAGATGACATGGAGGAAGAAGAGTCCTGGAACGAAGAGGGTGACAACTCTACACCACAAGATGGAGAACTACCGGTCGACATGTATCAGACTGATGACTCAATCGTTATCAGAGCATTAGTAGCAGGAGTCAGCCCAAATGATCTTGAAATTTCCATAACCAGAGACATGGTCACCATACGCGGGGTTCGAGAAGAATACCAAGAGGCTCATGATGATGGTTACTTCCATCGAGAACTCTTCTGGGGAAGCTTTTCTCGCACTCTACTACTGCCAGAAGAAGTGGCGATTGACGAAGCCGAGGCTCAGGAAAAACACGGCTTACTAGAAATTAAACTTCCTAAACTGGACAAACATCGAACCACTCAACTCAAGGTTCGTTCGAACGCCGGACACAAATAGACTAAACCCGCAAGATACATCTTGCGGGTTTTTTTAAACTCCTTAACTATCGAACTTTTACGTAGTAAGATTTTATCTGATTATCTACTTCAATATCAGCCATTTTAATTTTAAACAGTTTATGAATCACAACTGTCTCTCCTTCCATCCTTACAATCACCCCTTCAATCTTTTCTTCTCTATCTCCATATCGATTATAGGTCTGATGTAATTGTGGTTTTACTCTTTCTTCAGTTACTGAATTCGACATAAGGAACTCTCCTATTTTTCCGACTGAAATAGTAATATAAATTATTTTTTTTGCAACGTATCAAGCAAAAAGCTCCTTCCGGAATTTTGTTTTGTGCTTGGGAGCAGGCTCGAACTGCTGACCCTTCGCTCTTCAGGCGAATGCTCTACCAACTGAGCTACCCAAGCAAATTTATAATGTGACAGCTATTGTACTGGTTTTTAAGATAATATCAATCTTTATTCCTTACTTGAAAATGGATTAATAGCCTCCATAAATTGCGACCAACCCGGCACACTAGACAAGCCCTCATTCAAGGTCCTTAGAGACTCTCCTACAGTGTCAAAGTAGGGATCTATAACGTAGTAATACAAAGCTACTGGTGCACCGAGAATGATCAAAACCCACACCACACGTAAAAACATAGCCCATGATGAGCGCCGTAACATCTTACGCAATAAGCCATTATTCTCCTCAAGCAGTCTTTTGTTTTCCTCAAGTTGCTCGTGTAGTATTTGAGTTTCGTCCTTTTCTGGTTGCATGGCTTATATTATAGCAAGTTAATTGGGCGACAAACCCAGTTTATGCTAATCTATTACCCACCTGCCCCTTTAGTTAAATGGATATAACCGCTCACTCCTAACGAGCAGTTGTAGGTTCGATTCCTACAGGGGGCACATCAATAAAAAAACCGCCAGAAGTTTGTATCTTGCGGTTTTTTAGTTCTGATAAAAAAATTGGTTTTCCTATCTTAAATATCCCACTAAGAAATATTTAGTAGTTCTTTTAGCTTTGGTTCATCATAACCAATTACAATATCGTTGCCAATTTTGATAACTGGTACGCCCATCTGTCCGGTCATATCAATCATTACTTGTCTCTGTTCTGCGTCCGAGGCTACATCGTATTCAGTGTAATCTACATTGTTCTCAGCAAAAAATGCTTTGGCCTCGCCACAAAAGTGACAGACTGGGGTACTAAAAATTTCTACTTTCGGTGTATTAGTTTCTGGGGTATCCATAATCTAAATTAATTAAATCTAATTGAGTAACATTATAACAGTTCAGTGCCAGAACTGGTACCATTTCACATCTCTTTGTTTAGTACTCGTACCAAGAGGTTGTATTTCATTCCCAATCTCTTCATCCTCCACAATCACAACTACTTGCTCACCAGGTAAAGCTACATCGAACTGACGTCGCATTTCAGCCTCTAAACCGCGCTCACTAGACAAATACTCTACTTTTTCATCTAAGGTCTGTTTCCTGGCTTCTAAAGCAATAGCTTCTTGCTCGGCCACCTGCCTTCTGTTCTGCATCTCCATTGCAATATCAAAGCGAACATAAGCACTGTAACCTACCCACAAAGCTAATCCTAAAATAACTCCCTGAGTATATCGAGAATTAACTACCGACCTTAGTTTTCGCTTCTGATAAAAATCAAACATCAGTACAATTGTACCTAAAAATAAAAACTTTGCCTAAGCTAAAGTATCAGTTACAATATAAAACATGAGTTTTTTATTTCATAAACGGACCAAAAAAGCGATGAAGTGGGTCTGGGTAGTGGTAGCTTCTTTAATTATCCTTAGTATGCTTTTTGCTTACTCTGGTAGTTCAGGAATCTTTTAACCAAAACCGCCCCTAGGGGCGGTTTTTTAATCATTTCGCATCATTTTCATAAATACCTCTTGGGGAATATGAACCCGTCCTCGCTCTAAAGCTTTTGCTTTACCTTTCTTTTGTTTGTCTCTTAGTTTATTCTTGCGCGAAACATCTCCACCATAAAGATGAGCAGTCACGTCTTTTTTCAAAGCTGATATTTTTTTAGTGGCGGTCATTTTACCCATAATTTTCGCTTGAATCTTAACTGGAAACTGTTGTCGTGGCAGTGTATTGAATAATTTTTCAGTGATTGCTTTAGCATCGGTATCAGCTCTAATCATACCTACCACTCGAGAAAAAGCTGGTACGATTTCTTCAGCCACAAAAACATCCAGCTTAGTAACTGACGCGTCTCGCATTTCGGCAATTTCGTATGATAAGGAGGCATAGCCACTACTAGCATTTTTTAACCGGTCGAAAAAACCTCTCATCAGCTCTCGTAGAGGCATTTCGATAGTCAGCAGTGTTCTACCGTCTCCAAATACTTCAGTGTCTATTACACTACCCTCGTGTTCATACAACAGAGTCATGATATTGCCCATATAATCACCAGGTAAAATAATTTGTCCTAGCACCCATGGCTCACGCACAGTTACATTAGAGCCGTACTCGGGGAAACGGTTAGCTGCATAAATATCCTCAATTTTGCCATCAGGCCAAGTAACTTCGTACGAAATGGAAGGCGAAGTGATAATAATATCAATATTAAATTCTCTTCTTAGTCTTTCAGTCACAATCTCCATATGCAACATACCCAAAAAACCACAACGAAATCCCCTGCCGAGTATTCCTGAACTCTCTTCTTCGTAAGACAAAGATGAATCAGATAGTTTTAACCTATCAAGAGACTGTCTCAACTGAGTAAAATCATCTTGATTTTCTGGGAAAACAGAAGACCAAACTACCGGTCTAGCCTCTTTGTAGCCTGGGAGAGCTTTAACTACTGACTTGTCTTTCATTAACGTATCTCCTACTCCAGCTACTCCAGGTTCTTTTAATCCGGTAACAATATAGCCAATTTCTCCTGACGACAGGGAGTCTACCGGTGACTCTTCTGGTCTTACTACACCGACTTCAAGAGCCGTAAAGGAACGGTTACTCGCAGCAAACTTAAGCACGTCTCCTTTCTTAACTTCACCATCAAAAACCCGTAAGAAAACAATAATTCCTCGGTGATTAGAGTATTGAAAATCAAAAATCAAACCTCGGAAGGAGTCTAATTCGTTTGGTGCTGGTGGAGGTATCCGTTTTTTTATCGCCTCAAGTAATTCAGGAACACCGTCACCTGTCTTTCCCGAAACTAAGAGAATATCTTCTCTTTCACAAGACAATAAACTCATAACCTCTTGCCCTACCTCCTCTGGTCGTGAGTGAGCTACGTCAGTCTTGGTTAAAACCGGGATAATTGTTAGACCTAATTCTTTGGTCATCTGTAGCGTAGTTAAGGTTTGAGCCTGAACACCCTGAGTACTATCTACCAACAACAAAACTCCCTCTACCGCTTGGAGAGCTCTTGAGACCTCGTAAGAAAAATCAATGTGGCCTGGCGTGTCAATTAAGTTAAATTCAAACTCTTCGTCACCACTTATGTAACGCATCCTTACTGGTTGCATTTTAATGGTTATCCCTCGCTCTCGCTCTAAATCCATAGAATCGAGTACTTGTTCTTTCATTTTTCTAGACTCAACGGTCTTAGTAGCCTCTAACATACGATCAGCTAGAGTGGATTTACCATGGTCAATATGAGCAATAATACTAAAATTTCTAATCTGCATACTTAAAGTTTCTCTACTCTACATCGACTAAGCCAAAAAGACTAGACTTGGTCCTGAATCGCTACCACATCAGTCTTAAATATTTTAGTGTGAAAAGAGCGATATATTTCTTTCAACTCTGAAGATCCACTAGCCGCATAGACCAATACCACCGCAATCAAGCCCATGATTCCAGCAGATAAACCTTGCAACGTAATACCGATAAAAGTCGCTTGATTTATACCATCGACCACAAAAGCCAATGTCATATAAGCGACTAGTCCTCCAGCGATAGCAGCTAAGGTAGCTTGGGAAAATAATTTTAATAATGACCGGTAACTTACTCGGAAAGCTTTTCTAGATAAAAATAATAAACAAGTTAACTGGACAAACTGACCAATCACAAAAGCGATGGCTAACACTAATACCTCTGATCCAGTCACCTCAGAAATTCTAAATATATCATTTAAAAATAACTGAAAACCTTGATTGTTTACGTATATTCCGTGAAGCCCGAAAGCACCAAGTACGGAAACTATAGCACCACCAAGGGCAGTAAATAAAGGTAGGGCAGTTCGCCCACCTGCATAAAAAGCTCTGATTAAGAGCAGTAAAATAGCCTGAGCAAATAAAGACACTACGAAAATTGCCAAGACAGCAGCCGTTAATCTGGTATCACTCCAGTCAAAAGCACCGCTTCCAAGCAAAACACGAACAATTTGGGCTCGAAGCACAATCACTAGACCGATAACAGGCAATGACCAAAAAATAATATGTCTTAGTGCGGTAAGTAATTGGAGATTAAAACCAATTTGATCTTTTTTGGCGTACAAACTAGATAAGGTAGGAAAAGCTGCCACCGAATAACTCATACCAATAATAGCCAGGGGTACAGACTGTAGATTAAATGCAAACTGAAACACAGAGACTGAACCAGCAGCCATTACTGAAGCCATACCAATTAAAATTAGTAATACAATTTGATTAACAGACAAAGTAAGTGCCCGTGGAATTGATACTGAAAATATTTGTCTTAGTAGATTATAGTCAATATTTTTTACTACCTTGAACGAGTATTTACTATTAACAACAAACGGAAGTTGGACCAACAAGTGACCAACAGCTCCTAACACAACACCAATCGCCAATCCAGACAATCCCATGGCGGGATAAAATAGAATAATTCCAATAATAATACCGAAATTATAAAGAAGTGGACTTATAGCATAAAGTACGAATCGGTGGTTCATTTGGGTAACCACCCCACACAAACTCGATAGACCTAATAAAAATGGTTGTAGTAATAAAATTTGTAATAGTAGTATTAATGTATCTATTTCAGTAACAAATCCAGGAAACACAATAGGTGCATACCATTTAGCAGTCAGAGCTAATAATAGACCTACCAAAGAATAAATAACCAGAAAGACTGAGAACACTTGTGACAAAACACCTGACCCAGCATTAGCTGATTCAGCTTCTGTTTTCTTGTTCACAAAGGGCAACAAGACATAAATAGACAAAACCGAAGCAAACAAAACAAATAGCAGATCGGGAATTCTAAAGGCTGCGTAATACAAATCCAAGTCGGCTCCGGCTCCAAATGTATGAGCCAATAGACGGTCTCTGACTACGGCCAGTACCTGCGAGCCAATGGCAAACAAAGCAATAATATACGCGGCCTGATGCAGGCCGCGTACCTCTTGATACACAAATTTAAAAACTTTTTTAACCATGGTTTAGTTATTCTCTACTGGTTCTTCTGTTGTTGCCGATTCTTCTGACGGTGTAGATTCTTCTGTTGCTTGTCCCTCTTCAGCCACCTCGTCTGTTTGATTGCCGGTGTTTAGTTGTTCAAGTAAATTTGTATCACCATCGATTGAACTTGTCACTACATTACTCTCCTGCGATGGAACAGATTCACTAACTGGTGCTTCTAGACCTAAATCAGGCACAGCCACTGTTTCACCTGACTCTATCTGTCTGATTAGATTGATTAAATCACTATTATCTTGATTGGTTTCCAGTACGATTTGTAGTTGATTTAAAGCTTCCTCACTTTCTCCTAGAGCAAGATGAGTCAGAGCTAGAAAGTAACGAGCATTAGCAAATTGCGAATCAAGTTGGATTGCTCTATTAAAAGCAATTACCGCCTCCTCGTTTCTTTCAATGGCAGCCAGAAGCATCCCTAATTGGAAATACCTTGTTGGATTTTGTGGTTCTAGGGAAATAATTGATCTGGTAGTTTCAATAGCTGCTTCCGTATTACCCTCTCTAATATCTAGCTGGGCTAACAAGAATAATCCTTCAGCAAAATTAGGTTTTAATACCAAAGCTTGCTCAATGTTATTTCGCGCAGATTCTGTATCTTGAGAAGTTATATCCATTTGGGCTGAAAGTAGATAGTAACCTGGATTTTTAGGGTCTAATTTTTGTGCCTCTGCAATTGCAACTTCTGCCCTATTTTTAGCACCATCTATTCCAGCAATTGCCAACGCTCGATATATTCCAGCCAGCACAGCATGATTATCTGGGTTAGTACTATCTTGTCCAAGAGCTCTGTTGACAAAAATTTGAGCCTGTTCTATTGAACTTAAAAATCTCTGCTGATGTTCCTCAGTGGGCTCGCTAATACTGAGCAATGAATTTATGTTTGCTAGTTCAATTTGTGCTTGAGCTATAGCAAATCTATCATCCGAAAATGAAGCGTAGGACTCTGAAGCTTGACGTTTAATCTCTTCAAACGAACCTGAGTTTACTTGTACTGAATTGAAATTAGCTTGTGCCAAGTATTGTTTACTAACGGAAGTTAATACCACCACTATGTTAGAAACTAAAATAACTACCAAGGCCATAAATACAAAACCCCGGCTTTGGTTAGTGATTAATGGAACGGTCTTTATACTAGCTGGATTAAGTTTCGCCCCAGCAGTCAAAGCTAATCCAGTAAACAAAGCAGCTATTAACAAGAGTGTCTGACTCGGCTCATAGATATAAGCCATCATCCAGAGATAGGTGGCTCCGGTAAATGATATCAAGGCAATGTAATACCAATGTTTATCCCGATTACTAACCCTAACCAATACTCGATAACCAAATATTAAGAAAGCGAGATGAAAGATTAAAAAAGTTACTCCGCCAATCAAGCCGTTATTGATAATAAGAGTAGGCACAAAACCACTACCAGTCTGGAAGTCAGTGTCCCAGAAAATTGTTCGATTGATTTGTTCGTTTTTGTAAAGCCTCCAAGCGTCAGCAAATCTATTAGGACCAACTCCCAGAAGAGCGTTATCCTCCATAACTGCACGGGCTATTCCCAAAGTCCCCTCTATAGAAGGAACTACCTCAACATAATCGACATCAACAATTCTACTTACCACATCACCAGCTGTGTCTTCAAAAACGACAAAAACTGCGCTTAATGAAAAGATTACCGCTGTGATGATTATTACCGGCAAATGTCTGCTCGACACCAAAGAGGTGTCATCTTTATCAAACCATGTGTCTTTTGATAAAAGGTAAACAAGTACCAATAAGGTAAAGAAGCCAACAATTAGCCAAATATCAAAAAAGTTAATGACCGTAAGCAACAAGGTGGAACCCAAAACCAATACAGACAGCACTACTTTCATAGAAATCTTTAGTGGTAGTTGAATCAGGCTGATTATACCGAGAATGATAATCAGAGTTGAGAAAATAGCTAAATCATTAAAGGTTCCCACCGGTGAAACAGTCAGACTACTAAAAGACGAGAAACTAAGAAATTCAGGACCAGTAAATAATCTAACCAGGTTATAAAAAACTACCAAAAAGGCAGAACCCATGAAAAAGAATATGGACTTAGTAGCATTATTCTCATCCTCTTGAAGAACTAAAGGAAGTAGCATCAATAGACCCATAACAGCCAAAAAGCCGACCGTTTGCACTTCCATATAACTCCCTCGGACAGAATCTAAAGTGTCACCAATCATTAGAGCTGAAATTAGAGACATTATTAAAAATACTGCGTAGACACCCAAGGTGACTGGGAGTATGGTTCGGACCTGACGTGATCTTAAGGTGACAAAACCTAGTATCACTAAAGAAACACCGCCAACAAAAATAGCTAATAGAGTTTTAGAAAAACCTAAAGTAGCCAACAATTGAGGAGTAAAAAATATTGGTATCAGAGCAAAGAGACTAATTACCAAAACCTTAGTTAGCTTCAACAAGTTTCTGGTCAGCTGGTCAGCTTGTACACGATTCTCTTCTGACACTTTTTCTGGG
>Ga0307932_1001140_pt1 | contig 10807 bp, 12 predicted proteins | sample OrgLakmetageno48_FD_201843 | JGI IMG/M metagenome (GOLD analysis project Ga0307932, IMG submission 201843) | Saline water microbial communities from Organic Lake, Antarctica - #48 | ecosystem: Environmental > Aquatic > Non-marine Saline and Alkaline > Saline | place: Antarctica: Organic Lake...
CGCTGTCGCTCGCATAGTGTTTCTTCTGTTTCTAACTCTATTAGGTAGTCTCCAATCCAAGTATTTCCACCTATTTCCACTGTTATCTAACTGTTTTGCAGTTTATGTAGTGATTTTCCAAACAGCTCCCACTCTTGCATCTCTTTAACTAGCTGGTTCCAACTTTGTCCCATTTGGGTCCCCTTCAAAAAGTAGTCCGTTAATAATGTCAGTACCAACAATCACCTCAAAAGAGATAGCTCTTGCTGAGTACCCTACTCATTCTAAGTATTACAAAGCTAATGGCGCAAAATCTCCTCTTCTATCTTTATCAAAACGCAAAGTTAAAGGCATGAAGATTAGCACTATCTAAGCTTCGCTGGGTAGAGGACGTTCGAACTTTTGTATAAGTATCTAAACAAGAGATACACTAGTATTCATAGTATTCATAGTATTTTTATATAAAAAATGCTATTTTTATATAAATATATGCATAAGTTTAATCCCTTTAATCCAAACAGCGTTGTTGTACCCAACTTATTTGCAGGGAGATACAAGCAAGTAAGTGGAATATGCTCTAAATTAGAACGCCTTCACTCTGGACTCGGTGCAAATTTTTTTGTTTATGGCGAGAGAGGTATCGGCAAAACTGCGCTTGCAAAACTCATTCTTTCTGTATCTAGAGCCCAGGACCCTGAACTTCACGGACTAAACCTTCTGACATCCTATTACTCTGTTGAAAAAGGACAAGCGATTAGCAGTGTCCTCCAAGAGAGCTTGAATAAACTAACAGAAGGTGTTGAAGAAAACCTATTGAAAGTTATTGGTTCTAGGGTTGGTGGACTAATTAAGAACGGTAAATTTCAAATTGGAGCCTTTGGAGTTGAAATGGGCATTGGTGGAACATCAAATGAAAAAGATATCTTTACTGTGAAAGACCAAAGTGTTTCCATCCTTGGCAATATAGTGCGAAGTGTATGCTCTAATGACATCACAGGTTCTAAAGGTGGAATTCTGATTGTTATTGACGAAATACATAACATTGATGACATATCCTCTCTAGCCTCAATTTTGAGAAACATAGTAACTACACTTGATGTTGACGGTGTCGGTAAAGTCTCTTTTTTATTAATCGGCTATGACGAAGACATGGTGAAGTTTTTTGAGGAAGATTCTTCTGCTAAGCGTTTCTTCGACCCAGTTAAGCTCGATGTAATGCCTCCGAACGAAGCGTCCGAGGTTTTAAAAAAAGGGTTTGATTCAGTAAGTACAACATATGATGACTCTGTAATATTAAAAAATATTGAATCTGCTGGAGGTTATCCGCATTCAATACAAATTCTTGGACACAACATAATTGAGACTGACAAAGACAACAATATTGATCAAGAGGATTGGGATGAAGCTGTTTTTAACACAGCTTTTGAGCTTCGATCAAAGGATTTCTCTAAAATGTTCTCTTTCAACAAACCTCTTAAGGTCAGAGATGAAATTTTGATATCTCTAGCAGATTCGCCCGTTCCCTTAAGTAGAAAAGAGCTTGATAAAATTGTCTCCTCAAGCATCTATCAACATATAGTTACACTAAAAAAATGTGGAGCTATTAAGGAAGATGAGGATAAAAAACTATCGCTTTCATCCCAACTATTTAAAACAGCAATACGTATTGACCAAATCTTAAGAAAGAGAAACTCCTAATTTATGTCGGCTGGGTTAAAAACGGCTGGAATACTCGGTGGTGGGGCTATTTTGGCGTCTGTAGTGGCTTCTGAGCCGTCTAATACAAAACCAGTGACTTCCAGCTGTCACCCAACTATTCAGGCTGTCTCAAGCAAAACGCTGGCGATTATGATTGTGCTGGCGGTTCTGGTAACGGTCCTAACTACACTGGACCAGTGCGAGTATATGGTTCTGACCCGTTTGACTTAGATAGAGACAACGATGGCTGGGGTTGTGAGTAAAGAATTACATTTTCTTCTCAATTTCCTCAATACTCTTCTCAATCCTATCTAGGTTTTTGTTGTATATTTCATTACTTTTTAGCACCTCATAAAGTGCAGACCAAGCAAGTACAAGCGCAATAGTTGCAATAGTATTAACATTATCCAGCCATCCAAAAAGATAGCTCGCTATTACAAACAAGACTGAACCAATCAAGAATTTCTTAGTATTCGTCATATAATTTATTCTTTAATATTAGCAAAGTCAAAAAAATCTTTAAGGTTTTGAACTAAGATTACAACGGTATTATTCATACCTGTTTCTTTATTCCATAGTTCGTGCTCAATAAAAATATCTCCAAAAAGTCGTTCTATTTCACTCAGAACTTCCTGCCTACCAGTTTCACTGATGACCACCCTATTCTCACCACCCTCCTCTTCTGCAAACTCTATGAAGATATATGGGTAGAGCGCAGATCCTTCAAGGAGAACAAGAAATGCCTCTTTGTTGTTAGCCGTATGGAGATTTCCCTGATAACGAAACTCTGCAATATCAATGTTAAATTCTGAGACTGTACGAAGGTAGTTTTCAAAATCTAAAAATGATTTCTGTAGCGAAAGAAGTGTTGTGCTTAAAACTAGTTTTGTCGTTTCGATAGTTTTATCGTTTTTAGCGTCAATTCCTTGGACTTCCAGCATAAGACGCTCAATCATCTTCCTGTCATTCATCACCTCTAGCAGCCAGGTGGAAATTACCTCACCTTCTGTTGTGGCTTCGTCACTGTTATCCTGTGTAACGAAATACAATCTTGAATAAACTGAAAGAAGTTTTGAAGTGATAGCTATTTTCTCTTCTTCAGTTAGATCGCTTAGAACTTCTTGGGTTTCGGTTTCTTGCGACATTTCATTAGTGACCGTATCGGAACTCATTAAAACAAGCAGAGTCACTAGACCTATTACTCCAAGTGTAATTACTCCGAAGGTTTTTAACTCTTTGACAAAATTAACCTTTTGAACCACTCCATCAATCTCTACAGGAGTAGTAATTAATCTAAAGCTAACGGTAAAGATAACAATCAATGAGATGAGGCCAAGAAGCATCTCAAGCTGCTCACCAAAATCTAATTCCGAGGAAGCGCCTGCTATAACAAAAAAGAGTATTGTCCAAAATAACAACACTCTGTTTTTTACCGGTATCCACTGTTTTTCCCTATTTGGTAGCCACCAAAGCTTGATAACTCCAATCAAAAGACAAATTGTTATTATAAAAAATACTGCGAAGTAAACCTGCTCGTCAATTTTTGATAAAAGAGGCTGATTAATACCTACTGTGAAAAGTGCAATAAAACCAAGAACTGTTGGGATTAATATTGCGTATCCGATTAGTTTATTTGACATATGGAATTAAATACACGATAGCACTATACATCCCAAAAATCTAACTCTAGTTTGTACTTATACTTGATTGTGACAAGGATACAGGTATCATCATAGTAACGTTCACGACGTTCACACATTCACTATGAAACTCAAGCCTTCAGATAGAAAAGTCCTAGAAAATGCGTTCGATATGGGCTCTGGTTACCTGCTCGACTTCTCAGACAAAACAATGAGTGAGTTTTTTGACGAACAATTTGAGATTTTGGTATATGATGCAAAATACGACTTTGACTACCAAAGTAAATCGAAGGCGAATCGTTTAAGAGGTATTTTTCAATCTGTAGACGAGCTAACTGCTGGAAAAATTATCTTGGAACTTGTTAATTATAAGGAAGGTTACAACAGAGACCTCTCAGAAAATGAATTGCGTTTAATAGAAAAAGCAAAGCAAACTGGAATTAAACTAATTGAAGGTTCGTATACCAAAGATACTGAAGGATCTGCATATTTTAATAATATTCAATCGCCTGGTGCTAGGGATAGGCAAATATTTAAAAATATAAATCATGAGTGTAAAGAAAACGTGTACACAGACAGAGTACTTAGGGCACTGTCTAATGTTATTTATGAACGCTTCGACGAAGAGGAGATATTGCAAGTACTTGCTGATTTAGATATTGATCCCGAGGATTTTAATTACCATTCAGGACCCAATAACAGCCTATTAGTATTTCTTACAGAGATTAAGAAAGGCACAGTGCGCTTAAACGAGCTTCTAGACGAACGGCATATAAGTAAGATAGTTGAGAGTTTTCTTGATCCAATCTTATGGGAAAGTGATGCGTACCATGAAATTTTTTACAAGAAAATTGAAAGGATATTAAGTAAAACAGACTTAAGTCTTGCCAAGGAAAAAAATAAGCACGTATATATTTTTGATGAAGATGGCTATTTTTCTTGGAAAGCAAACCTGCAATATCAGGATTACTATGAACGAGATTACAGCCATCAAAATCAAGAAGTGGTGCAGGCAGCAATTCAAAAAGAAAAACAGGACTACGAAATTTCTTCACTGAAGGGTAAGGAGGAAGAAATCAAGAATCTAATGGAGTGGCATCAACATTACATGGATGTATTAGAGATTTTTTGCAAGGATATCCGAAAACCGACCGTTGATTTAAATAAGTCTTTTTTGTATTTACGAGATGTTCTGAGGTCTGGTGTTGCTAATTTAAATGTACATCAATTGATTACGGCTCCTTACGCACCATTCACAGGTGATCTTTTTTCAGCAGAGAAACAGTGGAATTTAGAAAATGCAGACGTTTTAACTTGGGATGTTTTAAGACCAGAACTTAATCATTTCCACGGACGTTTATCATACTTATACCAACACAGTAGAACGAACACCGGCAGCCAGGATGTTTCTGTTGTTCTGCCACAAATCATGACGATCATCGAAAAACATAGAAGTGATGTTCAGTCACAAAGTAAGGCATCTATAGCAGAGCACTACATTACTAAAGAAGGTGATACTTTCTTGTACTCAGGTGATGATATGGAGCTGAATCCTACTTACGGGTACGTTAGAGCTTTTATAGTTCTATTTGATTTAGTTGGCCCAGATGAAGGGTTTTGTTCCTATGAAAATTTCGAAAAAGCTTTCAAGAAAAAATACCCTAAGGTATATCGAGCTCAACAAGATGGTTTTAAAAAATGGGCACAGAAACAACTTACTGAGAGAGATAAGAATATTTTAAAAAGAACACACCCTGAATTAATCAAGACTCGTGAAGGTAAAGGGTTCGAATTTCGAAATAAAAAACGGTAGCCTACCCAGTTCCCCTTAGGGCGAAAAAGCTAAAAACAAAATACTAATTTACATCCTTATTTATAAGGCTTTTTTTGAATTGATTTTAAAGTGTCGGGTATTGGAGGAACATAGGGGGCAGTTTTAAATAATCATGTAACAAATTAATTACATTCATTTATGACCTACTCATATACCCCTCTCGTCTCAGACGAAAACCACATAGTAACCAAAAACACATCAGAAGCAGCAGCGTACGCAATAAACCAAATACACCCAATAGACATAACTTGGGATGACATCACTGACAGCGCTTATTTCATTTTTAAGCGCACCAAGCTATTAGAAGAAACTTCGGACCACTATTTTGAAGGCAGACTTCGTGGAGATTTATACGCATACGAGCAACAGCGCCGCGCTTTTATTGAAAAAATCCGTCACCTACAACGCAAATAAACACTCATTAATTCTATGACATTAAATAACGAGAAGAAAGCGACCTACAAAACCACCCTATTAGCAGATGAAGTGCTGTATGAAATGACCTATGACCAAGTCGCCCAGAAAACCTATTTCTATGGAGCAGACAAGAATGGAAGTATCAGCAAAGAACTTGAATCTATCGAGCACAAAGGTATCAAATACGAACCACTACCAGCCACTAACGACCTGGTATCAAAGAAAGTAATCTTGTTTCCTTCAGACCTCACACCATATGGGAGTGAAGAAGAACTACTCAAGGAAATACAGACATTCATCCATAAGTACCTGGATGTATCCGAAGTATTTGAGCAGATCGCCACATACTACGTTCTCTTCACTTGGCTATATGACCGCTTTAATGAAGTGCCCTACCTACGAGCTATAGGTGATTATGGTAGCGGAAAATCACGACTACTACACACAGTCGGTTCACTCGCATACAAACCCATCTTCACCGCTGGTGCTACCACCGTCAGTCCAATATTCCGCATCTTAGACGAATCTAAAGGCACGCTAGTGCTAGATGAAGCTGACTTTGGACAGTCTGATATGACTTCAGACATCGTAAAGGTACTCAATACTGGTTATCAGCGTGGGACACCTGTACTACGCGCAGAAGGCAAAGGAACGTATGATCTGCGCACGTTTGAGGTGTTTGGTCCCAAGATAGTAGCTACCCGTGAGACATTCAAAGACAAAGCCCTTGAGAGCCGCTTCTTGGTGGAAGATATGGGGTCTAGCTCACTACGCTCTGACATCCCAAGGACTCTAGATGAAGCGTTTTATAACCAGGCGCAGTTGATTAGAAACAAACTACTCATGTGGCGGTTTGATAACTATTTCAAACCACTAGAGAAGCGGGAAGAGATTATCACTGGTATCCATCCACGGCTGAATCAAATCGTGGTCCCACTACTAACAATCATTAAAAATCCTGATACACGAGCACAACTCAAAGAGTTTATCGTGCAATACAACGGAGAAATAGTCGCTGATCGTGGCATGTCTTGGGAAAGCGACATTGTGTTTGCAGTATTAAAGTTAGAAGCTAAAAATAACGCTACTGAACCAACAGTTAAAGACATCACGGAGGAGCTAAACAAAGAAGCTGATATCAGTGAAGACACCCTGCAGCCTCGTAAAGTTGGCTGGTATTTACGCGCCAAACTCCAACTCAAAACAGAAAAGACTCGCAAAGGTTTTGTGTTGAATATTAAGAAAAACCGCAAGCGACTTGATATGTGGAAAGAACGTTATGGAATCACCGATGAAGATATTAGCGGTGAAGAAGTGAATGTTGCGCACGTCGTGAATGTTGTAGAGAACCTACCTATGATTGATCCAAACGATCCAGAGGCCAATCCTTTTGCTAGCTCTAAAACGTCTTAGTTATGCCTAAACAGACAAAGAAGAAAACAAAAGAAGTCACTAAGCCTATGACAGATAAACAAGTTCACACGTTCATCAAGACAGGTTTAGCTATCAAATGTGACGAGAAGGTAATCATGAAGAAAATGGCTGAGGACTTGATTCCCGCTCTTCTGTCTGGCGATAGGAGTGATGAGATAGATGCGTCTGTCAGTGAGACCGCAATGGAACTCATGAGAATTAGAGAGTCTGAATACCACTGCAATCTGATGGAGACTTTCTCAGAGCAATATCGTGGCTTAGCAAAGCAACTCACCACAGAAATCATCAATCAATATGACTGCAAAACTGAGGTCGAAAAGAGTCTAGCATCAACAATAACAGCCTCTTATGTGCGCTATTTAGACAATTCTAGGCGTCTAAACAACGAATTGCAGTGTAAGGATATAACCAAGAATAGGAACGTTTATATCGCTAATTTGAGCAAACAAACTGACCGAGTTCATCGTCAATACTTGTCTTCTTTGATGACGCTCAAGCAGCTCAAATCACCACAAATAGAGATGAACATCAGGGCAAATACGGCTTTTGTATCGCAAAACCAACAAATTAATAGCCAACAGAAAAACAATGAAACCAAATAATTTAGGAAAAGTATTTTTAGTAGATGAGTGTAGGAAAATCACCATGACTGAATACATTACACGTGCAAAGGCACAGTTGAAAGAAGCTTTGTTGTCGTCAGAACTGTCTATGTTTGATACACCAATAGACTTTACAACCTCTACTACAGGCTTTGGCGGTACTAGACACTGGTTTGTGTGTCCACTATGTAAAGAAAGAAAAGGGGTGTTGTTTGTGCACCCCATGAATCAAGAAATTGGCTGTCGTACTTGTTTAGGTATTGAGTATCGAACCCAACGTTACAAAGGAATGATTGAGGAGAAGTAAACAGTTAATTATAAATGCAGCAAGAATTAGAAACAACATTAGTTTTAAATGAGAATATCTCTCCAGAGATGGAAGATGCTGCTTGGTGCCAACTGTTCAAATTATTAGAAAAGAATGATGTATAATCTATATGTTACCTAAGGCCGTTATCAATATCCGAAGTTTTTTAATGCCATATTTGCTAAAAAGGGGCAGCTTGCTGAAATGGCTATTCTTCGGAAAAAGCGTCTTAGGTAACCAGGCTGTCCCTTTATGGTACCTATGGAAATAAAACAAAAATGCGCTCAATATTTAAGAGTGTCTAGCGAGGAACAAGTCGCAAATGGATACGGTCTTGATGTACAAAAAGAAAAGAATAACGCTTTAGCAACTCTTAAAGATTTTGAGATCAGTGATGATTGTATCTATTCAGATGAAGGTCTTAGCGGTACACTACCACCCGACAAACGCCCTCAGCTCAAGCAAATGCTAGAGGATGCTGAGGCAGGAAAATTTGATACGTTGATTGTATATAAAATTGATCGAATCGCTCGTGATAATTACATCACTCTTGGAGTCGTAAAACGGCTTACAGCCTGTGGAGTCAAGCTTATATCTGCAACTGAGCCTTTTGATACTTCTACAACTATCGGAAACTATATGGTTCAGCTTTTAGGAGCTACTGCTGAAATGGACCGAAATAACATTGTTGAGAGAACAACGGCTGGTAGGAAAATGTCAGCTCAGAAAGGGACTTGGGTATTTGGGTCACCTGCTTATGGATATAAATACAACAAAGAAACACAGAGACTTGAAATTAAGGAGGATGAAGCAAAATGGGTGAAGCAATTTTATGAGTGGCTTGTATACGATCAGCTGCCTTTGAGAGAAATAGCTCACAGAGCAAACGAACTTAAGATACCTACTCAAGAGACAGGACCCAGCAGTAGACAAACTACTACTGGTCTTTGGTATCCACGTACACTGGGTCGTATTCTTTCAAATGATACCTACACGGGTGTTAAATACCTCGGAAAATATAGGAAAAGTCCAAGGAACTTTAAAATGGCAACAGACCCTAAGAACATGAACCCTGAAAGTGAATGGGTTGCAGTAAGTGTCCTACCAATCATTTCAGAAGAGATGTATCTATCTTCCCTACGACAGCTCAAACGTAATTCTGAACTAGCTGCAAGAAAGAAGATTCGTGACTATATGTTTTCAGGTCTTCTACATTGTTCAGATTGCGGATATAAGTTTCGTGGTGGCTTTGCAAAACCTACAAGCAAAACAGCTAATGGATCAAGGTTCTATCTTGCAATACAGAGTGGACGAGAATCTAAGTTAGCTGACTCTAAAAAGTGTAAGTATTGTGGGAGTGTTTCAGAATCAAGACTTATGCCAATCTGGTATGCACTAGAAAAAATACTACTAAACCCCGAGATTGTTTTTGGGAAGCTTGAAAGACACGCTTCTCAAAATACAGATGAATCTAAGCAAGAAAGTTTGGAGTCAGTACGACTGAAGCGAGAACAGCTGGACAAAGACAGACAAAGGTTAAATATAGCCTTCATCGATGTCGGTTCAATTGATAGTCGAGAGTACAAAACAAAGCTTAAGATTATAGATGAAAAGCTAAACTTACTAGTTCAAGAAGAAACTAACCTAGTAGGAACTCTCTTATCAAAAGAAGAGCAGGTGGATGGAAAAGTAAAACTCAAGAAATTATTCAAACAATACAAAAAGAACATAGAAAATGCCTCTTATGAAAAAAAAATGCAGATTCTACAAATCTTCGTTAATAGCATAGATATCAATCTAGCAAACAATATGGCGACAGTTCAGCTTAACTTTGCCAATGTAAATGTTTTGAAGGACAACCCTCGTGGCGGTGGTCCCTCAAAAAGTAGTCCGTTAATAATGTCAGTACCAACAATCACCTCAAAAGAGATAGCTCTTGCTGAATACCCCACTCATTCCAGGTATTACATACACTCTCACACTGTTAGAACAGCGACAGAACAGCTCTCTAAGAAAAAATCAAAGAGAATGAAGATAATGGTCAATTAGTACCGCTTTCACTGGTGTTTAGAATTTTCAGCAACGTCCACTATGTAGAACGACGTAAAACGTGCCTGACTCTAAAAACGGTCTTGCAGCAAATTAGTATGACCAACGCCTGATGAATGCAGCATCATCTGCGGCTTCCTCAGCATAGGAGGCTGCGTATTCAGCATTATTTGCAGCTTCTTCAGCATAGTAGGCGGCGTCTTTGGCATAAGAACGTGCTTCTGAAGCCTCCACCATGGCGTTATAAGCAAATAAAGCTATCAAAATTAAAAGCCAGTTGGTTCTCGCCCATATAAAAATAGTTTTTATATATTGTTTAACTTTACCTTTCTGTCTTTTTTTATCCCACACCACTTTTCTAGCTGGTGCCGTCGTCTTAATCAGATGCGATAGATTTCTTGTCTCAAACTGGTCTTTTATTTGTTCCGAGTCTAAATTGATTAAATTCAGACAAATTGTGCAAATATTTTCTTTTGATAAGTCTACTTCATTTTCCCCATTACAAGTATTACAGCGTAATTTCATTTCTTAAATGTATCATAAGGGCATACCTGAGCTAACGCCCTCTACTAAAGAATGCTGTTCAAACTTGGTATATACAAAGTGATAAAGATGTAATGATTTTTGACCTGTAGAATTTGAAAAAATGAACCACTCAACTAGTAAGTTCCAATTCCTAGATGAGCAACAAACTTGCTGAGCATAGTAAAGAACCCTTCTAGGGTACCTTTTAATTATTCCGACAACGAGACCAACTGCCCTTGGTATGAATACCAATAAACTGAACAAGTTCTTATATTATTTTTCTCTCCCAGCCCATGCTAAATAACTAAACAACCCAACACCT
>Ga0307932_1001141_pt1 | contig 10798 bp, 11 predicted proteins | sample OrgLakmetageno48_FD_201843 | JGI IMG/M metagenome (GOLD analysis project Ga0307932, IMG submission 201843) | Saline water microbial communities from Organic Lake, Antarctica - #48 | ecosystem: Environmental > Aquatic > Non-marine Saline and Alkaline > Saline | place: Antarctica: Organic Lake...
CAAAGATATCAATCAGCTCTATATCCAGGCGTGGAAACAGGGAGTAAAAGCCCTCTACTACCAACACTCAATGAACGCCGCCCAGCAGATGGTCCGAAAGCGACTGGCAGAACAAGAAGCGAAACTAAAAAAATAAAAAAAGGGGCGCGTTAGCGCCCCTTCTTTGTATTGGTACTTTGTAATAATACAAAGAAGGGGAGTCTATGGGTATAAAATAGAAAAACGGCCGTGCATGGCCGCTCCTCGATTATTAGTCCTTATACTCAATATACTTGTCGATTGTACACAGTGCAAGAGATTGGGTGTTAATTGTTCAACATTATGAACTATCTAAAATTCAGTCATGGCATCACTATTTCTGACTACAATCATTGTTCTAGCTTTTGCTGCAACAATCATTGTGGTAGCCCTTAAAAAATAAAGTGGGGAGACAGAATAGATAAGAAATAGCAAACTGGCACCCTAGGGTGCCAGTTTGCTATTTCTTACTCTCAATCACGCTGGCTTTCAGCTGGGAATCATCCTCCGGCAGCGCTTGAATCATGACCCAAGGCTTATTATTCTTGCTGATAATCATCGGTACCTTGGTGTAGTGCACGTGGTCAATAACTTCTTGGAAGTGCTTACGGACCTCACTGGTGGTTTGAACTTTCATAGGTTGTTGTATGCGATTGGGTAGAGAATACGTTGATAAATAATGCTTTGATAATAATACAAAAAGTATTTTTATGCAAAAAATAACACAAAGTACACTTTGTAACTGTTGAAATCTTTTAGGTCACATAGGTCGTAATAGGGTATAGTAGAGAGAACGTAAGAACTTTTGTTTTTACGGACACGTTTTTTTATGAGGTTTACCTCAGAGGCGGCGCCCACCAGGGACTACGTATCGCGACTACGCAGTCCCCGCTGGGCGCCGTTTATATTTCTGTTCCTTTCTCTATTCTGCTATGATTAGTTCTACTCTATGAAGATTTCTCATATTATGATTGGGCTGTTTGCTCTGACGATACCGTTCGCTCTTTGGTATACCAACACTGCAGCCCAGTGCCCGGTACCTTTGTCTTATCGGCTGGGGACTATTGATGAATCTTTTTCTTTGTCTGAGGCTGAAGCGAAGGCTGACATTGAGACCGCTGCAGCAGTGTGGGAAGAGTCTGTTGGCCGGGATTTATTTGTCTATGATGAGTCGGCAACCTTCGCTGTAAATTTTGTATTTGATGAACGCCAGGAATCACTCAACCAGGAGCAGTTAGAGCGTCAAGAATTAGACCAGACCCGTAGTCAAAATAATGATGTATTGCAGCAGGTAGAATCACTCCAAGTTCAGTACGAAGACTTGACTCAAACGTATAAAGCAAATGTGGCTCGGTACGAACAAGATTTGGCTACGTATAATGCTGATGTAAATACCTACAACGACCGAGGCGGCGCACCGCCTGATAAGTTCTCAGAGCTGGAAACGGAGCGAGTGAGGCTGAGTCGGGCCGCAGACAGCCTGAGCTCCACAGCAGAACAACTCAATACTCTCGTGAGTAAAATCAACGGACTCAGTGACCGAGGCAATCAGCTGGTTAACGACTATAATCGTGAGGTTCATGTATATAATGAGGAATTTGGGTTTGCGAAAGAGTTTACCCAAGGTGACTACCAAGGAAATGAAATTAACATCTATACGTTTACGAATAACAATGAACTGATCAACGTCTTGACTCACGAATTTGGTCACGCACTTGGTATTGGTCACGTTGAGACAAATGGTTCGGTGATGTATTATTTGATGGACGGAACTGATTCAGTGACCAACCTTTCAACTGATGACACGCTCGCTTTCTTAGAAGTCTGTGGAGCCACGCAGACGCTTGGTCAACAAGTTCGGCACACAATTCGCTCATTTTTAACAAAATTTAAATAAACATTATATGGAAAAAAGTTTTTTTCAAACAGCGTACATTCGAGTGCTCAGTGCGCTGACCCTCTTGATGCTCTTGATAGCTCTCGGCTCTTACGCGACTCTTAATCTGGAGAAGGTTGATTTTATCAATCCTGCTCCAGCAACAATTTCTGTCTCAGGAGAAGGAGAGGTACTGGCGGTGCCGGATATCGGCCAGTTTTCATTTTCAGTAAACGCAACAGCTGATGACGCGACAGTCGCTCAAGAAGAATCAGGAACAAAAATAAATACCATTGTGGCCTACCTAACAGAACAGGGTATAGAAGACAAGGATATCAAGACACAAAATTATAATCTCTATCCCCAATATCGCTATGAAGAGCGTATCTGTCCCGCCGGCAACTCCTACTGTCCTCCAGGAGAACGAGTGGCTGATGGGTTTGAAGTGTCACAAACAGTTTCAGTAAAGATACGTCAGACCGACACTGCCGGAGCAGTTATTGCCGGGGTTGGTGAGCGAGGTGCTACCAATATCAGTGGACTTTCCTTTACGGTTGATGACACAGACGCACTAAAGGCTGACGCTCGGGCAGAGGCAATAAAAGACGCCCAAGACAAGGCTGCAGTACTTGCTCAACAACTAGGAGTACAAATTGTAAGAATGGTTAATTATTCACAAGAGGGTGGTAACTACCAGCCATACTACAAAGAGCGAACAATGAACTACGCTATGGATGAAGCGGGTGCATTTGAGGGAGCAGAAATGCCAGTTGGAGAAGAGAGTACAACAGTACAAGTAAATATTACGTATGAGGTTAAGTGAGCAAAGGCCTGAAAGGCCTATTGCGAACTTATGCCTGAATTGGCGGCTTTAGCCCGCCGCCACTTCCTAGGCGAGGGAAGTAAACCCTCAAAGGGCGGACAGACTCTCCAGAGTCTGTCCGCCCTTTGACTTTCTACTAAACAAGCGTATTATAATAAGCATCTAGCCCCCAGAGGGGTTTTAATTTTAACCGCATTTTTTCATGGACCAACTCACAAAATACTTCCGCGATACGGCTGCAGAAATGAAGCAAGTATCATGGCCAACTCAAAGACAAGCCGCTTTTTATTCAGCCCTGGTGATTGCTATTTCTACCATCGTAGCGCTCTACGTCGGAGCCTTTGACTACATTTTCTCGCAAGCAATTAACTTTGTAGTAAATACTTTCTAATCTATGTCAAAGCAACACGGCACAGGAGAGCGTCACTGGTACGCTATTCACACTTATTCAGGATACGAGAACGCAGTAACCCGAAACCTCAAACAACGAATCGATTCATTGAATATGAACGACAAGATTTTTGGCGTGGTTGTACCGACTGAGAAGAAGATTCGCGTGAAAGGGGGGAAGCGGGTGACCGAAGAAGAACGGATTTATCCAGGATATGTTTTGGTGGAAATGATTGTAGACGATGAGTCATGGTTCGTGGTGCGAAATACTCCGAGAGTGACTGGATTTGTGGGGAGTGGGACCCAACCAGTACCACTGACAGAAGCTGAGTATCATTCACTCATGAAACAAATGTCGAGTGACACAATCAAGCACACAGTTGATCTGGCACCAGGTGACATCGTTACTATTGCTGACGGTCCATTTAAAGAGCTAGAAGGGAAGGTGGGAGAAGTTGATGAACAAAGTGGCAAGGTGAAAGTACTCGTATCTATGTTTGGACGGGAGACTCCAGTCGAACTCGATTTCCTGCAGGTTAAGAAGGTTTAGTAAGTGAGCAAACGAGCGCAAGCGACTATTGCGAACTTAGTTCCGAATCGGCGGCTTTAGCCCGCCGGCGATTCCTGGAACGGGCAGGTACAGTGCTCACGTAAGTAGGTATGTGCGAACTTAGTTCCGAATCGGCGGCTTTAGCCCGCCGGCGATTCCTGGAACGGGCAGGTACAGTGCTCACGTAAGTAGGTATGTGCGAACTTAGTTCCGAATCGGCGGCTTTCTCCTTACAGGAGCAGTACAGGTTGTCGCTGCGTACGCAGCTGGCAACCTCTTGCGAAGTGATGTTAAATCACTTCTCACCCGCCGGCGATTCCTGGAACGGTCAAAGCCAATCACCAATCACCAAAAACCACCCGCTTGCGGGTGGTTTTTTCTTGCCAAAGAACGTTTTATCTTGTACCATGTGCGAGCTTCAGGTAGGTGCAGCTATTAAGAAGGTTTAACCAGCGACTATGGCGCGACTACAAACTTCTTAGGCAATCACTTAGCCACATTTGACCCCCGAGGGAGAATTTGGCTGCAGTGACTTGCTGACCGCCCCTACCACACAACATAAAAAATTTAAACATGGCGAAGAAACTCGTAAAACAAATTAAAGTACAAGCAGTAGGAGGAAAAGCTACTCCAGCACCTCCACTGGGACCGGTACTGGGACAGGCCGGAATCAATATTGGTGAATTCGTAAATCAGTTCAACGAACAAACTCGTGAACGAATGGGCGAAGTTGTACCAGTAGTGATCAATGTGTACGATGACCGAAGTTTTGACTTCATCATCAAAGTGTCACCAATGTCTCGACTTGTCTTGAAGAAGATTGGAAAAGATAAAGGTTCAAGTAAGAACACTTCTTCATCAGCGGGAACTATCACTCGTGCGCAAGTACGGGAAGTGGCTGAAGAAAAGATGCCTGACCTCAACGCGGCTTCAATCGAAGCGGCTATGAAGATTGTCGAAGGTACTTGTTACTCAATGGGAGTTAAGGTGGTTGACTAGGTTCAACTCAACAACGAACAACAATAGAGCCGTCCCTACTGGACGGCTCTATTGTTTGGTATACTCATAAGCCATGACTGCGATTACTCAAGGAGCGCTGCCCGCACAGACTATTACCAAGCTGATACAACAAGATTGTATAAAAGGAGCGCTCGCGGAACACGTTTCCCCGGCGTCGCTGGATCTCACTCTGTCTGAAGAAATCTACTCAATTCGGGGGTTAATGTTACCCAAAGTAGGTGAAACAATCCGGGACTTGCTGCCCTTGATGGAAGCCCAACCAACAGACATCAAACACCCAGTCGCCTGCGGCCAAATGTACCTCGTGCGTTTAAATGAAACACTCGATTTACCGCAACACATCTATGGCTACTGCAACCCCAAGTCTTCTACCGGGCGTCTGGATATGCACGTGCGAGTGCTCGCTGACGGGGTGCCGCGGTACGACTCAGTGACCCCGAAGGGATTTACTGGTGAGTTGTGGGTTGCGGTTGCTGCCCAATCTTTTTCCATCCAATTGCACACTGGTACACCGCTTACCCAGCTACGACTCTTTACTGGCGACAGTCGATTTTCTGAGCTGGATTTAGAGGTGGCTTTAAAAGCCGGATTGGTATGGCATCCAACAGAAGACAGGCCGTTGACATACAGTGAGCTGGTAACCAACGACAAAGACGGAGCAGTGGTGCTGACGGCCTTGGTCGAGGAGGGGGTGTGCGGGTACCAGTGCATTGCAAAACCGGAGCAGATTTTAGATTTGGAAAACAACGCTCATTACCCGGCCGCAGATTTTTTTGCACCGCTGTACATTGAAGATGGAGTGCTACGCCTGAAGCGAGACCAGTTTTATATTCTCTCTGCTGCGGAACGGGTCAAGATTCCCCCGACAGTGGCGTCGGAGATGGTGCCTATGGACGAACGCAATGGTGACTTTCGTTCACACTACGCCGGCTTTTTAGATCCGGGTTGGGGCTGGGGCGTAGAAGGGGAAGGGAAGGGTCGCCCCTTCACCCTGGAGGTTCGACCATTTGAAGACTTGGTGGTACGAGCTGGTCAACCCATCGCTAAAATAAAATTCGAGCGAATGCTAGCAGAGCCAAGCTTTCACTACGATACAAAAGTATCAAACTACCTGACCCAAAGCGGCCCAAAGCTGGGGAAACAATTCACATAAAAAAAGGTCTTCTGGGGTGATATTAGTCTACAGTCAACTTCTAGGGATTTCTTTATGCGTTTGACCTCCCTGGTCTAGCAATTCGCCTTGGCGAAAGGGCAAATTTTGTGCACAGCATACAGAAAATATAGTCACTGTCGTTCTTTATTTTCCAGCAACATAAATTCACAATAGGCCCTTGGGGCCTTTGTTCATTCATCAGTCCGTACAATATCGGCCTCGCCCCGCTTTACATCAAAGCGGCCCGGCTCGGAACTGAGGTGAATTTTGAGTCCGAGAGATTCACCGTATTTTTCCGTTAGGAGGTCAGCCATTTTGGCTGCTTGGACGGCCAGGGTGGGGTGAACCAGGCTGGTCGCTCGGAGCTCTATCAAGTACACCAAAGCTGGTAAATCACCGCTGAGGTAGTTGCTGATGTTGAGTCCCATCGGCAGGTAGTACTGGCGCAGGGCGACGTCAGAGGTCAGCTCAGTCGCGGCTTTAGTCAGTCTTTCAATCAATTCCTGTGCTTCACTGCGCAGCTCTGGAGTGAGTTCATCTAAATACCAATTGTTGAAGCCAATGTCTGCTGTCAGCAGGGGCATTCGCTGAGTCACTGCCCGGTGTCGTTGGATGTCGCGGAACGAACCGAAGTCTAATTGAAAAGCAAAGGCCGCTTCGCCGTAGGCACCGAGCCACTTGGGCAATTCAGTGTACTTGGGCCGGTCGGTAAAGAGCGGCTTGAGATTCGGGTCTTGCAGGGCGGGGGTGTCGATGCCATCGCGCACGAGTTCAAGCGCCGGGCACTTTGGGTCGTGGTGATAGTACTGCTGCGCGGCTAAGGCGGTGTACGCATGGGTCGCTGAGTACTTTTCCCTCCGCTCATCAGTATCTTCTTTAAAAGAGGATGGGTAGACGGTGAGCATCGCCTCATTGAGCTTCTGCGCAATCTCCCGCACTTCAGCCAACGGATGGTGACTTAGTTGCATGATGCGGTCATCAAACTGACGCAAGGTAGTGGTCCAAGCGATGTTGGTGCTAGCTCCCGCGGGCAGGAAGCCACGAGTGATATCAAACGCTCGAGCGGCAATCGCTTTGTTATAAGATACTTCTTTCTCACCTGCGCCCATCGGGTAGCGGTTGGGGAGCTCTTGTGTCATTTCTTTGACTGCTTTGAGATAAAACTGACGGTATTCTTCATTGATGGCGGAGCCGGCGGCTGTGCTCAAGGGATTCAAGAACTCTTGATTGGCAAAGTCGATATAGCGAGTCGACGCCTCTTGCCCGTTGTAGAGTTTTGAGTCTTGGACGGCTTTGGCTGCCAGCATGGAAATACCTTCAATAAAAACAATCCCCACCCCACAATCACCTATAGACTTGTGACCGTACTGTACATAGTAGGTAGACATGAATTTATCGGCCCCTCGTTCCGCGAGCACTTTCAAGTGACCGTGAATTCCATCGGTCGACCGTGAGTGCAGAGCTTGAAGCATGGCCGTCATCTCAGCAGTCAGGACTGCTCCCGAGTCTAATACAACAATTTTTCCTCCGTCGTCTAGGGCCGTTTCGTGGTGTTTGAGTTGTTCAATGGTAGACATATGTTGACAATGGTACCATGGAGATAATTATTAGTAGTATTGACTTTTATGGCAGGGAAACTCTTTATTTTTGAAGGTGGTGAAGGTGCAGGGAAAACAACGCTTATAAAAAATCTACAAGTTTCTTTGCGCGAGACTGAGCATGAGGTGGTGGTGACTCGCGAGCCAGGTGGGACTGAATATGCTGAAGAGGTGCGCAACGCGTTAATCAAAAAACGCCCTGATACAAATGAGTATCCCACGCCACGGTCGCAGCTACTGGGTTTTTATTCCGCCCGGTTTGACCATATTGAAAAAGTCATCCTCCCGGCACTGCAGGCAGGGAAGATTGTATTATGTGATCGGTTTGAACTAACCTCCTACGCGTACCAGGTCCATGCGCTGGATACTGGTTTACAAGATGTATTTTTGTTTTTGCACAAAACCGTTTGCGAATTACTCAATGGATACAATCTCAATTACATTTTATGTGATATAGATCCCGAAGCTGGTGTGAGAAGAGCACTTGAGCGAGCAGATGAAAATACGTCATTCGATGAAAAAAATATGGATTTTCATTATCAAGCCCATGAAGGTCGAAAAGTGGCTCAAGAACACATCGGGGAGTGTTTCAAATTCCATACGATAGACGCAACGCAGTCTCCGGAAGATATGGTGAATGCTTCATTGCAGCTAATGCAAAAATAACCCACGGGTTAAAGACACGCGATACAGCGACCCCTAACACCAATTTTCACACCTAAACGAGCATTAAACCGCAGTTTGGTCGCAGTACCGCGGGATTCGGTTATTTTACGCCATGACCTGTGCCAGAGAAAGCGAGGGACTCGCCGGTCTTCTGAATTTTGTTATACTATCGAGCATATGCAAATACAGATTAAGAAACTACATCCTGACGCAAAGCTGTCCGCTTTTGCACATGACACAGATGCCGGAATGGATTTATATACATCCGTAGATATTGAGCTACAACCAGGAGAGCTGGTCGCTGTTCCCACCGGAATCGCGTTTGCCATACCAGCTGGACACGTCGGTTTGATTTGGGACAAAAGCGGAGTGGCCATCAAGCGCGGTTTAAAAACGATGGGGGGAGTGATAGACGCTGGGTATCGAGGTGAGGTGTTTGTTGGGCTCATTAACACGGGAACAGAAATGCAGTCATTTTTAACGGGTGAAAAAGTAGCGCAAATGCTTATCCAGAAAATCCAGCGGCCAGAAATTATCGAAGTGGCCGATTTGGATGATACATCACGTGGTGACGGGGCATTTGGAAGCACAGGAAAATAACCAACGTGTCGTACTGACTGAAAGTTTTAGGTACCTGGTATCTATGTAAATGATATACTTTTTAAATAATTCTTACCTATGATTTAGCTTACGCTTTTACTTGAGATGCTGAACATTCCTTATCTCAGGTAAGTCTCAGTAAGGCATTTATTCTGATTAAGAGAGTCTCCATATGAACGAATACAAACACATCAAAAATCAAGACGAAGAAACCTACGCCACACTTATTGGAGAAGAAGAGCGGGAAAAGATGGGGATAGAACTGATTCCGAGTGAAAACTATGTATCGATGGCGGTGCGAGAAGCAATGGGTTCAGTCTTTACGAACAAGTACTCAGAAGGGTATCCCGGCAAGCGTTATTACGGCGGTCAGAAATTCACTGACCAGGTGGAAACTCTTGCGATTGAGCGAGCGAAGCAGCTCTTTAAAGCCCAGTACGCAAATGTGCAACCACTCGGCGGCGCCGCAGCTAATGTCGCGATGTATTTTGCACTGATGGAGCCAGGTGACACGGTGCTCGGGATGGACTTATCTCACGGGGGACACCTTACTCACGGTCACCCCACCACTGCCATCAACAAAGTCTTCAACTTTGTGCGCTACAAAATGAAAGACGTAGATACCGGAGAAATCGACTACGAACATTTACGGGAGATGGCCCTTGAGCATAAACCGAAGATTATCTTAGCCGGATTTTCTGCCTACAGTCGGGAGCTGGATTACGAAAAGTTTAAAGCAATTGCTGATGAGGTAGGGGCGTATACGGTAGCTGATATCGCACACATCACCGGCTTGATTGCAGCTGGAGTGCTGAAAAATCCATTTGATTACGGCTTTGACGTGATGACGATGACCACTCACAAATCTCTGCGTGGTCCTCGTGGCGGAATGATAGTGGTGCGTACTGATGAAGAGATTGCTAAAAAAATCAATAAAGCAGTGTTCCCCGGGATGCAGGGCGGACCACACATGCACCAGATTGCCGCCAAAGCCGTTGCATTTGGTGAAGCGTTGCGACCTGAGTTTACTGAGTATGCCCAGCAAATAGTCAAAAATGCCAAAGCGATGGAAGCGGTATTCAAAGCCCACAACATACGTCTGCTCTGCGGGGGAACGGACAACCACCTACTCCTGGCTGATGTGCATTTTTCGCTAGATATCACTGGCCAAGAGGCGGAGACAGTACTGGATGAAGTGGGAATTACCCTCAACAAGAACATGATTGCTGACGAGAAGCGAACAGCGATGGACCCGTCAGGTATTCGTTTTGGCACGCCAGCGATGACTACACGCGGTATGAAGGAAGAACAGGCAACGCTCCTCGCGGAGCTGATGATTCGGACACTGAACGCCAAGGATGACCAGATGAGAAAGCAGGAGATTCAAAAAGAAGTGCAAGCACTATGTGAAAAATTCCCCGTACCTGAGTCGTTTGTTTAGTAGAACACTGCCCACCAAAAAATGCACCGAGCAAAGACAGGTGCATTTTTTGTATTTTAGCGTACATTATTGAGTAGAAAATAGAGGAGGGTACTTTGATGAAAACTGATAAAAATACCTGCTGGAAAAGTATTGCACAAAAGTTGTGGGAACAAGGGACGACCCTGTTGCCAATTGATGAGTCACTGGTTAGGCAATCTCGAGAAGGCTTCAAGCACTTCCTTCAGCGTCGTGATGAACAGAAAGATCATGCCGATTGGTCTCTCCAGAGACGCGGCGAGGACGAGTGTGATGTCGGCCTCGTTCAGCGAAACGGTGGGTTGCATGATGTAAAATCGTTCTTCCATCATGACGATAGGCTGAACTGTAGCCTGCTGGCAAGAGGTGTGCTGACAGATGAGACAGATACTCATTTTCTGCTTCAGAATCTTGCGTTACTCGATAGTGTGAACGAAGCCGGAAAGTCATTGGCTCGTGCGCTAGATACACGCTATGGCCTGAATTGTGCAGCACTCTATGAGTCCTGTCTACGCAATGGTCATCTGCCGTATTTCACCACCACATTACGGAGTCTGTATTATCGTGATAGCCCAGGGCAAGTAGGCGCACAGGAACACATCGACCGCAGTTTTCTCACGATTCATCTGGGTGACCAAGGAGGTA
>Ga0307932_1001151_pt1 | contig 10747 bp, 9 predicted proteins | sample OrgLakmetageno48_FD_201843 | JGI IMG/M metagenome (GOLD analysis project Ga0307932, IMG submission 201843) | Saline water microbial communities from Organic Lake, Antarctica - #48 | ecosystem: Environmental > Aquatic > Non-marine Saline and Alkaline > Saline | place: Antarctica: Organic Lake...
CAGGACTAGTTAAAGTCTTTCCATACAAACCAGTCGGCCCTGAAATCACTACTCGATGAGGATCACACATCACAATAGCCGTTCCCATTGAATTTAGTTGATCGGTGAAAAATAACCGTCCTTCAAAAATAGTTTCATGAACCAAAGACATTCCTTCCGCTTGGGTCATTAACAAAGTATAAGGAGGTTGTAAGTCCGTTGCAAAACCTGGATATTCATGAGTTGAAATGGAAATAGCTTTGAGCGTATTGCCTTTTTTGACTTTAATGTAATCTTCTCCTATTTCCAAGTTTGCTCCAGCTTTTTTCAATATTGGCAAAACTGCTCCCAAATGTTCAGGCACACAATTTTTAACAGTAATCTCGCTTTTACACAACAATCCCATCATTACAAAAGTTCCAGTTTCAATCCTATCTGGTATAACCCAGAACTCACTAGCTGAAAGACTTTCCACGCCCTCAACAACGATTGTCGGCGTTCCCGCACCTTTTATTTTGGCTCCATTCTCGTTCAAATAATTGGCTAAACTTTCTATTTCTGGCTCCACAGCACAATTTTTCAAAACTGTCTTTCCTTCAGCCAAAATAGCCGTCATCATCATCGCCTCTGTTCCAGTAACTGTTATTTTGGGGAAAAAGATAGTGGCTCCTGTCAATTTTTCTTTTTGAGCGCTGATTTTAAAACCTTCTTCATCCCAATCAATTTTTGAATTAAATTTTTTAAAACCGTCTAAAAATATATCAATTGGTCTTTTACCAATCACGCACCCTCCGGGATAACTCATATTAACTTCACCAAAACGAGCCAAAAGGGGGCCAACCAATAAAATAGAGGCTCTCAACTTTTTGACTAACTCTCCTTGAAGATTTCCATCCTTGATTCCTTTAGGATCTATCTTTATCTTTTTATTTTCTTCATCAGTTTCTATTTCTGCTCCAAGTTTTTTTAAAATTTCCAACATCCTTTTAGTATCTTCGATAAAAGGGAAATTAGTGATAGTGATTTCATCCTCAGTTAAAACTACTGATGCCAAAACCTTCAAAGCTGAATTCTTGGCTCCGTTGACTTTTATTTCACCGCTCAACTCCCGACCTCCCTGAATTTCAAATTTTTCTTCTGTTTTCATAATTTTATTTTAACCAAAAAACCTTACAAGAATAATATAACATATCTAATAATTTATTACAAAATAAAAAACAGGAATGTCACAATTAACATCCCTGTTCAAATAAATTTTCTTCCGTCCATCTTTTTTTTCAGTGTCAAAAAAATAAACATCCAGCCTCCTTTGCGATTGACAGATTTATAAATTATTATTTAATTTTAAAAGTTTTTATTGTATTTTCAAAAATTGAAATAACAATTGAAAAACAAAAACCGATAAAGATTCCAATCTTGAAAAAAACAAAGAAGCTAATTAATCCGACAAAAAACAATAAATTTTTTACGAAATTTACAAAGAACATTTTCACCTCCTATTAAAGGATTGTTTTCAAACGCCCTTTTCGCTACAATTATTTCTTATTCTCTTTTTCACTTTCAATTATTTCGTCAAATCTTTCTTTTTCAATAGTTTCTTTTTCTAACAGTTCTTCGGTTATTTTCTTTAAAGCTTTTTCGTTGTTCTTAATCGTTTTAGTGCTTTTTTTCCAAGCTTGATCAATAATTTTTTGCACTTCATTGTCAATTTTTTCAGCCATTTTATCAGAATATTCAGATTGGTCGTGAAGCTCTTTGCCTAAGAAAACTTTCTCCTGGTCAGAGCCATAGGTTATTGGTCCCAAATCACTCATTCCAAATTTAGTAACAATTCTTCTGGCAATATCAGTCGCTCGTTTCAAATCATTAGAAGCTCCGGAAGTAACTTCTCCATAAGTTTTCATCTCAGTAGCATAACCTGCCAACAAAACTGCCAACTGATCAATATAGTAAGATTTGAAATGCAATCGTTCATCATTTTTTGGAGTATTCAAAGTATATCCGGCCGCTCGGCCTCTAGCTATAATGGAAATTTTTTGAACATCATCAGCGTTCTTGAGCTTATTGGAAACCAAAGCATGTCCAGCTTCATGATAGGCAGTAATTTCTTTTTCTTTTTCAGTAACAACATTGCTTCTTCTTTCTGGTCCTAATATAACTTTTTCAATTGATTCTCGCAATTCATCCATCCCAATAGCTTTCTTTTTTCTTCGAACAGTCAAAATAGCAGCTTCATTCAACAGATTAGCCAAATCAGCTCCAGAAAATCCGGCAGTTCTTTCGGCAATTTGTCTCATATTAATTTTACTCTCAAATCTTTTTCCAATTTGATGAATTTTCAAAATAGCAACTCTCTCATTAATATCTGGATTATCAACCACAATTCTTCGATCAAACCTTCCTGGTCTCAACAAAGCTGGGTCCAAAACATCTGGACGATTAGTGGCTGCAATCACAATAACACCAGCCTCAGTATCGAAACCGTCCATTTCTACTAAAATTTGATTTAAAGTTTGCTCTCTCTCATCGTGTCCTCCGCCCAAACCAGTCCCTCTTTGTCTTCCAACTGCATCAATCTCATCAATAAAAACAATGGCTGGAGCACTTTTTTTGGCTTGTTTAAATAAATCTCTAACCCTAGAAGCTCCTACTCCCACAAACATTTCCACAAATTCTGACCCGGAAATAGAAAAGAATGGGACGTTGGCTTCTCCTGCCACCGCCTTAGCCAATAAAGTTTTTCCAGTTCCAGGAGATCCAAGCAACAAAAAACCTCTAGGAATTTTTGCTCCCATTGTCACAAATTTTTTCGGATTCTTTAAAAAATCTACTACTTCATACAGTTCTTCTTTGGCTTCCTTTGATCCAGCCACACTTTCGAAGGTAATTCTCTTTTTCTTGTCTTTGTCAGGAATAAACATCCTTGCTTTACTGGAACCAAAAGACATCGCCTGATTTCCGCCTTTTTGAGCTTGTTTCATCAAAAACCAAATAAAAAATCCAATTAAAAGAAATGGCAATAAAAAGGGTAAAATTATATTCACAAAAACATTGGCTGTCGTAGTGTCTTGAATATCAATTTTTACATCACTCAAAGCTTGATTTTCCACTCCAATATTTCTGAAAGTCTCAGACAGTGCCGCTTGAGGCTCTTTTAAGGCTTCTTGTTTTTTTCCATCTTTAAGCTCAATCGCAAGCTTGTTACCTTCCACTTCTATTTTTTCAACTTTTTCTTGTTTAATTTCTTGAGCCAATTGACTCAAAGAAACCTTTTCGGGTTCCTCTAATGGCGAAGAATAAAGAGAAAATAAACCACCCACAACCAAAATGATCAAAAATCCTATTCCTATTTTCTTTCCTAGACTTTTATTGTTTTTTAAATTTTTCATAATTAAATTATTTTAAATTATTTTCTTAAAAATAACACATTTTTTATCTTTTATCAAAGCAATCTTGCCCATTTCTATCTTTTGCTTCTTGGATTTTTCACTTTCAATGACTTTCTTGAACTCCAGAAAGTTATTGCTAGAAACATTTTTCAGGTCTCCTTTCAGTTTAAAAATTATTTCTCTGAAGAGTCTTTTCTTTCCACCTGATGGTATTTTATCCAATTTTGAAATATTCCAAATAAACTTATCATCCTTTTTTTCTATCAAATCCTCAAAAGTCTTTTCAATCCAAAAACTAATTATAGCATTTTCATCCTGAAGATTCAACATCAACTTATTCAATTTTTCTACAATAGAAGAATCAAAGTTTTTCTTTAAATAAGGAATCAATTCCAGTCTTATTTTATTACGAGTAAACTCAGAATTTGAATTAGTTTTATCCGTTCTATGTTCTTGATTATTTTTTTCTAAAAAATTCTTGATTTCTTTTTTGGTAAAAGTCAAGAAAGGCCGGACAATTGAATTTCTGGAAATTTTCATTCCGGTCAATCCCTGCAAACTTGAGCCCCTGAACAAATTCATAAAAAAAGTTTCTGCCTGATCGTCTTGATGATGGGCTACTGCAATTTTATCAAAATTAATTCTTTCTTTGATTTCAAGAAATTTCTGATAACGAAAATCTCGCATATGTTCTTCTAAATTTCCCGATTGGGAAACTTCTTTATATTGAACAACTTTCAGCTCTAAATTGTTTTTTTTAGCAAAATCTCGAACAAACTGTTCATCTTTATTTGAATCTTCTCCTCTTTGACAATAATTAATATGAACTAAATATAATTTTAACTTATATTTATTTTGCAACTTTTTCAAAGCCAAAGCCAAACCAACAGAATCCAGTCCACCAGAAACACCAACCAAAATCTTGTCGTTTTGTTTTAAAAGTTTTTCTTGAAAAATAAAATTCTGAAGCTTTTTGAGAAAATTTTTGCTCACTATTTTTCGCTAGTTCTTAGTTTTTAATTTTTTTAGAAAATCTAGATTCTTCCAAAAAACCTCTTCTGGAGTTAAGTTTGTGGTATCTAAAACAAAATCATAATTTTCTAAGTCTCGTGGATTAATTCCATAATATTTTTGGTAACGCTTTTGTTCAGACAAGCTTCTTCGCTGACAATCAGCTAAAAATTCATCAAAGGATTTAATTCTTTCATTCCTTTTATTCTTTTTTTCTTTTTTTAATTGTTTGTGAATTCTTCGTGCTCCTTCCTTCTCATTTACTGTTAAAAAAATTTTAACCGAATCGGGAATAAAATGCCAAGCCGTTCGACTTTCAATCACAAAGTCATCTTCTTTTTTCCCCAACTTTTTAACATATTCATCAATATCATTATCAATCGAAGAATCAATTTCAGCTAATTTCATAAAATCAATAAAATCCATTCCTTTTTCTTTGGATAAATCTCGAAGAACTTGCCCCATATAATAATGTTTGAAATTCAATTTTTTGGCTATTTTTTCAGCAATAGTGCTCTTACCGGCTCCCAAAGAACCATTATATGAGATAATCATTTTATTTAAATTACCCGCAACTCCTCACCTTTTTATAAAAGGAACTGAAGGGATTTTATTTTATGAGTTATTAATAAAAAATAAATTCAAAAAAACTATTCCTACTTGCTTGTTTCATTTTTCATTATTTTTTCTTTGTCTTTCAATTCTCCAACAAATTTCAAGCCCATCCTGTGTTTGGATGGATCCATAGACATAATTTGCCACAAATAAGTTTCTCCAGTTTGAATCACTTCGTCTACATTTTTACCAGGATATTTGGAAATAAATTCACTAATATGTGATAAACCGTGGATATCATCATCCAAATAAACAAAAGCTCCAAAATGGTTCAATTTATTAACAACACCTTTCACAATATCCCCAGCTTTATATTTTTCAGCAGCTTGACTCCAAGGATCTGCCTTAAGATCTCTAATAGACAAAGAAACTCTAGTGTCATCAATAGAAATAATTTTAGCTTTCACTCGATCTCCAATAGAAACCACGTCTCTAGGATTATCAATCAATTTCCAATCCAATTGAGAAATATGAACCAATCCTTCAAGTTTATCAGTTTCATTTTTAGAATCTTTTTGAGATGGAGGAAAAAATTTGATGAAAGCTCCAAAGTCAACCACTCCGCTGACTTCACCTTCAATGACGTCTCCTACTTTGAACTCAGAAATGTTTTTCTTCTCTTCTTCTTTATAGGCTTCTTTTTCAGAAACAATCAATTTCTCTTCTTCTGTATCTATATCAATCACACAAACTCTCATTTCAGTATTGACATAGCTTTTCAAAATTTCAAAAATCTTGTTTTTATCTCCGTCTTCCACTCTTGGATAATGTTCAGCAGTCAACTGACTCACCGGCATAAATCCAGTAATATTATTGACCTCAACCATAAGACCACCTTTGTTGGCATCCAAAATTTTAACGCTAATAATTTCACCAACTTCTTTCTTTTTACCTAAATCTTTCCAGGCTTCTTCTCTAATGGCTTCTCTAACTGAAAGCTCAACATAGCCTTCTTCATTTTCTTCATCCACAACACTAGCAGTGATTTCGTCTCCAGTTTTTAGTTTTTTTCTATCTCCACCAAAACCATCTTTAATTTCTTTTCCATAAATAATTCCTACTCCCATATCGCCCAAATCAACAAAAAGAGAATGAGTATCAATCTCTAGCACTTTACCTTTAATCTTGGTTCCTTCTTGTGGAACATTTGGAAGATTATCTTTCAAAAGTTCTTCCATTTTATTTTGAGTTTTAACTTCAGAATTTTCTTCAGCAGTTTCGCTCTTATCTTCTAAAATAACTTTTTCATTAATCTCGCTATCTTTGGCAACAACTGATTCATCTTGTTTTTCTTCTACTTCTTTTGACATATTTTTTTTAGATAGAATTTATTATTTTTCAATAATAAATTTCTATAACAAACAAAAAAGACCATCATTACAAAAATGTCTTTTATATTTGCATGGTTAATGATTAATAAATTGTAATTCTTTAATGTATAGGCTATTTTAAGATATAAATTGAAATTAGTCAAGAACAAAATACACCGAACCTCTCAATTTTATTAAGTTGAAATCAAACGACCCAGAGAAAAATAATTTTAACTGTATATTTAACTGTATATTTAAATGACCATTTAAATGGTCATTTATTGCTTTTCCGAAAAAGAGTTGGTTTAAAATCTTCTCTAGCGTCCTTCCCTCTTTTCTGAAAAAAATACAGGGAGGTTTTTCTGTTTTTGCCTGATACTTAACTCTCACCTCCGCTTCTTGTCTCTCAAATACCTTCCAATAGCGATAAAGGAACTAACGATTCCAAGCAAAACTCCAATTCCTATTTCAATTGGAACAATATATAAAATATTATCAATGAAAATGGTATCCAAAAATTGTTGAATATAAACAGCGTTAGCAAATGGCAAAGCTGTTCCAGAAGCCCCTTCTTGAGTCAAAAATTTCAAATAAAAATAGGAAGCTGGCAAAGCAATTGCCACTGAAATCAAACCATAAAAAAATCCTTCCCAAATATAAGGCATTCGAATGAAATTATTAGAAGCTCCCACTAATCGCATTATTTCGATTTCTTTGCTATGAGAATACATAGTCAATCTGATAGTGTTAAAAGTAATCAAAATTGCTACTACCCCCAGAGTTATCGCTAACCCAACCGCAGTTTTTCTGCTAGAATTTATTTCGGACCCCAGACTATTAATAACATCTCGATGTTTATCATAATTAACCATATCAATAACCTCTTGATAAGAGCTTTCCTTGATCATTCTTGCAATTAATTCATAGTCCCTGGGATTATGGGCTTTGATGTTTAAAGTTGCAGTGAAAGGATTGTCTCCAATCTCTTCCAGTGATTTTAGCAAAATTTCATTTTCGGCATATTCAGATTTGAAATCTTCCAAAGCCTGATCTTTGGATATATGTTCAATTCTCTCTACTTCTTGAAAATTTCCAAAATCTTCCTTGGCTCTATTTACATTATCTTCCGAAGCTTCAGGAGTAAAATAGACCGAAATATTGACTCTATCTTTAATATCATTCAAAAGCAAATCTCTAGCTCCCACTATCGTAACTTGAAGATTTATGATAAAAACAGAGATTGTGAGAACACTTATTGTTGCTATCGCTAGCCAGCCATTTCTTCGAAAGTTTTTCAAAGCAGTTCTAATTGTTCGTAAAAATTGTAGCCACATCTTTTTTATTTGTTATTTTTTAAATCATATTTACCAACGGCTTGATCACTAACGATCTTACCTTTCTTTAAAGTAATCACTCTTCTTTTAATTCTGTCTACTGACTCTTTATTATGAGTAGCCAAAATTACAGTAGTGCCATATTTATTAATTTTAATCAAAGAGTCCAAAACTTCCCAGCCAGAATCTGGGTCCAAATTACCAGTTGGCTCATCAGCAATCAAAACCCTGGGTTTGTTCACCAAGGCTCTGGCAATCGCCACTCTTTGTTGCTCTCCTCCTGAGATTTCATTAGGATATTTTTCTTCCAATCCGTCCAAACCAACAATTTCCAAAACTTTCGGAACATCTTCCTCTATTTCCGCATCAGTCCTACCGGAAACTTCCATCGCAAAAGCCACATTTTCAAAAACTGTTTTTTTGGGCAAAAGTTTGAAATCTTGAAAAACTATCCCAATGTTTCTTCGGTGCTGGCAAATTTTTCTTCTTTTGCACTCAACAATGTCATCACCTTCAAACAAAATCTCACCAGATGAAGGCTTTTCTTCTCCATGCAAAAGTCTAATCAGAGTTGACTTTCCTGCTCCAGAAGCTCCAATTATCGTCACAAATTCTTTATCTTCAATCTTGAAATTAACATTCTCTAAAGCTGGAACATCTCCCGAATAAACTTTAGAAACATTTTTACATTCAATCATGGTATTAACTTGTTTAATTTTTATTTTTTATTTATAAATAAAAGGAAATTATCACTTTTCTTAAAAAAGTAGAATTTTGGTGATTGTAGTTTATTTATTATTTAATATTTTGAATTTGGCGCTTTTATTTGAGTGTTCCAAATTCCTTTCAATAAATTCATCCAAATCTCCATCCATCACCTTCTCCACATCAGAAACTTCAAAACTCGTTCGGTGATCTTTGACCATTTTATAAGGATGAAAAACATATGATCTGATTTGATTTCCCCATTCAGCCGATTTATATTCGCCTTTCATTTCTTGCTGTTTCTCCTTATTCTTCTCATCTAAATATTCATACAACTTTGCCGTCAAAACCTTCAATGCTGATTCTTTATTTTTCAACTGAGAACGATTGTCCTGACAAGTCACCACTGTGTTAGTAGGCAAATGGCTAATTCTAACTGCCGAATCAGTTGTATTAACAGATTGTCCTCCCGCTCCCGATGATCTGAAAGTGTCCACTCTCAAATCGTTAGGATTAATGCTAATTTTTTTACCAACATTATCCAAAATCGGCCAAATCTCCACGGCTGCAAAAGATGTTTGTCTCAAAGCATCCGAATTAAAAGGTGATTGACGCACCAACCGATGAACGCCTCTTTCATTTTTCAAATTACCAAAAACCATATCCCCATCAATTTCCACCGTAACACTTTTGATTCCGGCTTCGCCTCCCTCACTTTTATTTAAAATTTTTGCCTTCCAATTCTTTTTTTCTGAAAATCTCAAATACATTCTCAACAACATTTCTGCCCAATCTTGCGCATCAGCTCCTCCAGCTCCAGCATGAATTTCCAAAATAGCTCCATTTTCGTCATATTTTCCACTAAAAAAGGTCTTTTTTTCAAATTCTTTTAATTTTATATCAATTTGGCTAAATTCTTTTCTAATCATTTTCAAGGAGTCCTCTTCATCTTTTTCCTCAATTTCATCAACATACTCTTCCAAGTCTTTCAAATTTTTCCCCAAATCTTCCCATTCGCTTTTTTCTTTTTTTATTTTTTCTAACCTCTTATTTATTCTACCAGCTTTTTCTGAATTTTTCCAGAAATCTTTTTCTTGAAACTGTTTTTCTATTTCTTCTATTTCTTTTTGTTTTTCATTCCAGTCAAAGACAGTCGCCCAAATGGACGAATTTATTCCGCAAATCTTTCAAATTTTTCTTGAGTTCTTCTAGTTTCATATTTAACATTAAAGCAAATACTTAAAATTCAACAAACTGACTGCAATAATTAACTTCTGATCTCTCAAATTTTTTTTCATATTTTTCTAAAAGATTTTTCTGATCTTGAGCGGAAAGTTTAGCTACCTTTTCAATAATCTCTCTTTGTTCTTTCAATGGAAAATCAAAGAAATTTTATTTCTTTTTATTCAACTTGATTTTTGAAATAATTTTCTTTAACATAACTTTAATTTAAGTGAATCTTTATTATATTTAATTTTGACTTTTTTGTCAATATCCTTCAATTCAACATTAAAACTTATTTCCTTTATTTCCTTTATATTATTTTTTGTAACTAAATTTAATTCAATTTTATCATTAAATTCTTTTTTAATCAATTTAATATTTTAATTAGCTTTAAAAAAGGATTATATGAAAACATTCTTGGAGATATTCCTTCCTTCCAGCTTTTCTCTCTTTACCATAAAATCCCAAGCCAAAATTGGATCTTGATAAATATAGAATATTGCTATTTTTCTTTGCTTTTTTAATGCCAATTCAATATTATTTTTTGATTTTTCATATTTCGAGAAAGTTCCATCCATAATAGAGTTCTGTTTGTTCTTTAAAGTAAAAAAATTTAAATTATCAGCCACGATTGAAGCAGTTCCTTGCACAAGACTAGAATTTTTTCCTGTATATTGAGGAATCTGCTCTTTTATTTCATCAACATCCCTCCTGACTATAGACATAGGTTTCAAAATTTCCATCAATCTCTTGGAAAATTCTGTTTTCCCAGCCCCTGAAGAGCCAGCCATAAAAAAAGAAAATGGTTTTTCTGTTGGAGGAAATTTTTCTTTTCTTTTTTCGCAAATTTTTTAGCATTTTCCGAAAGTAAGTTGTTTTTTGTTTCTTTCTTTATGCTTTATGTTTTAATTTTATCAGTTTTTTATATTAAAATAAAGTATTGATTCTTTTCTTAAAATTAAGATAATTAGAATATCAATAAATAATACCATTTTCAATTAACCAATATCCATTAAGCTGTAGTTAAAATTTTCAATGCTTGAGTGACAGGGGTTAGCTAAAAAGCCGAAATAGCTCCAACTGGTAGAGCAACGCATTCGTAACGCGTAGGTTGTGGATTCGAGTTCCACTTTCGGCTCAAATAAAGTTCCAAGCAAATCCTCCTTTTTTTAAAGAGGAA
>Ga0307932_1001158_pt1 | contig 10701 bp, 8 predicted proteins | sample OrgLakmetageno48_FD_201843 | JGI IMG/M metagenome (GOLD analysis project Ga0307932, IMG submission 201843) | Saline water microbial communities from Organic Lake, Antarctica - #48 | ecosystem: Environmental > Aquatic > Non-marine Saline and Alkaline > Saline | place: Antarctica: Organic Lake...
TTGTCGCATAAAAATTCAATTCATTGAATTTTTATGCGAGAACTCGCAGATTTTGAGTCCTCCGCCACATGGCGGAGGGCTCACAAATCTGCGACTTTGATTAAATTTTAATGCGACAGGGGGGGACTAGTCTTGCACCTCCTGTCTTTACGACAGGAGGTGCACAGATAGGCGAAATGGCGGAGGACTCAAAACTTGTCCCCCCCTTCGCGAAGCGAAGGTCGCCGATTTGTGAGTCCTCCGCCGTACGGCTGAGGACTCAAAATCCGACTCACAAATCTGCGACCTTCTCATAAACCTTTGGCCAAAAAAGGGGGTTTTATATAGGTTAAGCAAAGTCGCGGATCCCCTGTCTTGTCGCATAAAAATTCAATTCATTGAATTTTTATGCGAGTACTCGCCCCCTGTCGCAAAGACATTAAATCGAAGATTTAATGTCTTTGCGACAGGGGGATGCTACAAAGGACTTTGGTGCTTAGCTTAGTATGGCCTAAAGCACTGGTCTCATAAGCCAGCTATCGTCAGTTCGAATCTGGCAGCACCAATTTAAATAATTTTTAATCCTGATGCCTATCTCCAGGTGGTCTGAAGCCTCCAAAGACTTCAGAGGGAAACTCGCATTTAAGGGCGCTCTTCCACCTTCGCTTCGCGAAAGTCGCATATTTGCGAGCCCTCCGCCATTTGGCCTATCTGTGCACCTCCTGTCGTAAAGTCGCAGATTTGTGAGCCCTCCGCCGTGCGGCGGAGGACTCCAAACTTGTTCCCCCCTGTCGCATTAAAATTAAATCTTAGATTTAATTTTAATGCGAGAGACGCATAAATTAATTTAATCTTCGATTAAATTAATTTATGCGCTAGGATTTGGAAACTCGCGATCGCGAGTTTCCAAATCCGACTCGCAGATTTAGAGTCCTCAGCCGTATGGCTGCGGACTCACAAATCTGCGACCTTCGCTCCGCGAAGGGGGCGAGTTCACGCATAAAAATTCAATTCATTGAATTTTTATGCGACAATACAGGAGGTGCACAGATAGGCGAAATGGCGGAGGACTCCCAAATATGCGACTTGTCGCATAAAAATTAAATTAATTTATTTTTTATGCGACTTGCGACAGGTTGTTGCGACATAGAATAATGAGAGTTGCATGGCTACCACATTCAGCAGATATAGATGCCTAGGAAGAGGAGTTGTCCTAAGAATACGCGTCATCTAATCTTGTCAAATGAGTGCTTTAAGTCGTCATGGCCTTTATAGAATGGGCTACACATGTGATACTAGGAGTTGAGACAAAAAATAAAGCGACTTTATACTCTTAAAAATGGATTGACTATTGAAAATAGATGCATGAAAAAGGAATAACGAGTAATCGAGAATCATCAAACGTCTCGGTGAAGTTGTCAGCAACCTTATCAAAAAAGGTTGCAGTCACGATAATGATGGTTGGTCAACTATGAAAAGTATGAACCATATACCATTTTTGGGCCGAAGGCCCCGGCCCCCTTGCAGGGGACGAGGGGTTGAGCCAATACGTGAGTTGAAGATTTATGGTGCACACATTGCCCGTCACCCTCTGGAAGTTTTTGTATTGGAAAGGGTATGCAAGTACGTAATGCGCATATAATTAAACGTACAAAGATAATCGGAGGTAAGTCGTAACAGGTTGGAGTTGGGGAACCAGCCCCAGAGATGATAATTTATAAATAATTAATTAAGTCGCAGATTTGTGAGTCCTCCGCCGCATGTCGCATAAAAATTCAATGAATTGAATTTTTATGCGACAAGACAGGAGGTGCACAGATCCCCTGTCGCAAGACAATTAAATCTTCGATTAAATTTTAATGCGACAGGGGGGGACAAGAAAAAAACACAAACATATTGCGTTGACCTCGAGAAGATTGGATTGGAAGCTTTCATTCTATAATGAGTGCGTATTAGCTCACTTGACTAGCGATGTGTTTTTACATATGAATGGGATTAAAAAACACCGTAGCAGACGTTCAAATACATAAAATAAATTATCCATATTATTATCTATCCGCTGTTTAAACTGGGGATCTTCATTAAATGTCGCGGCTGAGTTCCCAGATTACACTGGTTCCCTCGTCCCCCGCCCGGGGGGCTGGGAACTCGGGGACGAAGGAATCAGCTCGTCCCGCCTGTCGCATTAAAATTAAATCTTGTCGCATAAAAATTAAATTAATTTAATTTTTATGCGAAAGGTGGTTGGACCTCCGGGTCCAACCTTCGCGAAGCGAAGGTGGATGCGACTTGTCGCCTAAAAATTCAATTCATTGAATTTTTAGGCGAGAACTAGCCCCCTGTCGCATTAAAATTAAATCTTGTCGCATAAAAATTCAATTAATTGTCGCATAAAAATTCAATTAATTGTCGCAGCCGAGTTCCCTGGTGCCCTCGCCCGGGGACGAGGGCACCAGGTTCCCCCGCCCCCTGGCGGGGGACGAGGGGAACAGCCGAACCCTTTCGCAAGAATTCATTCTTGTCGCCTAAAAATTCAATGCATTGAATTTTTAGGCGAGAACTCGCCCCCTTCGCTTTGCGAAGGGGGGGACAAGTCTTGCACCTCCTGTCTTTGAGACAGGAGGTGCACAGATCTGCGACTTGCGTAAGGGCTCGGGCGACTTGTTCCCCCCTTCGCAAAGCGAAGGGGGCGAGAATTCCTCATTCCCTCCGGGCTCGTCCCGGGGGGTATGAGCCCGATGGTTCCCTCGTCCCCGGTCCGGGGGCCCGGGAACTCGGACGGACTTTTCCGAGATCCCTGCCCCCGGGGGCGGGGACGAGGGAATCAGACGAAAAAGTCCGCCGGTTCCCTGTCGCATTTAAATTCAATCTTGTCGCATAAAAATTAAATTAATTTAATTTTTATGCGAGAACTCGCAGATTTTGAGTCCTCCGCCACATGGCGGAGGGCTCACAAATCTGCGACTTAGATTGAATTTAAATGCGAGAGCTCGCAGATTTTGAGTCCTCCCCCGGACGGCGGAGGACTCACAAATCTGCGACCTCGTCCCCCGCCCGGGGGGGCAGGGAACTCGGACAATTGAATTTTTATGCGAGAACTCGCCCCCTGTCGCATTAAAATTCAATCTTAGATTGAATTTTAATGCGAGAGCTCGCAGATTTTGAGTCCTCCGCCGTACGGCGGAGGACTCACAAATCTGCGACCTTCGCTCCGCGAAGGGGGGGACAAGTTTTGAGTCCTCCGCCACATGGCGGAGGGCTCACAAATCTGCGACTTAGATTAAATTTTAATGCGAGAGACGCATAAAGACATTTAATCTTCGATTAAATGTCTTTATGCGCTAGGATTTGGAAACTCGCGATCGCGAGTTTCCAAATCCGACTCGCAGATTTGTGAGTCCTCCGCCGTACGGCGGAGGACTCACAAATCTGCGACCTTCGCTTCGCGAAGGAGGGGGACAAGTCTTGCACCTCCTGTCTTTGTGACAGGAGGTGCACAGATCCCCTATCGCAAGACAATTAAATCTTTGATTTAATTGTCTTGCGAGAGCTCGCAGATATTGAGCCCTCAGCCTTTAGGCTGAGGGCTCGTAAATCTGCGACCTCCGGGTCCAACCTTCGCTTCGCGAAGGTGGATGCGACTTGTCGCCTAAAAATTAAATGAATTTAATTTTTAGGCGAGAACTCGCAGATCTTGCACCTCCTGTTTTTGTGACAGGAGGTGCACAGATCTGCGACTTGTTGAAGCGATAATTCGACATAAAAAAGATTCTTTCATTAGACCCGAAACTAACCGATCTATCTTAGAGCAGGTATGTTTATTACATGACCTAACTAGTATCTGTTGCAAAAGATTTAGGTGACTTTAAGATAGTGGTGAAATGCTAATCGAGGTTAGTGATAGCTGGTTTTCTGTGAAATGCATTATAGTGCAGTGAAGTCATTTTTATAAGGTCCCAGATATGAGACCCTGTCGCAAAGACATTTAATCTTCGATTAAATGTCTTTGCGAGAGTTCGCAAGTTTCAAATTATGCGACTGGGTTCACTCTTATAGTCAACCATTAAGTTTAGAATACTCGAAGATTAATGGATTGGAGGCTTTAAACAGACATATTATGGGAAGGTAGTATGTCAAAATGGAAACAGCCATAACGTATTGCTAAGGTCCATAAGTTTTAATAATTATAACTCGCTTCCACCTTTCGCATAAAGTCGCAGATTTGTGAGCCCTCCGCCGTGCGGCGGAGGACTCAAAATCCCCTTCGGGTCCAACCTTCGCGAAGCGAAGGTGGATGCGAGTTCACGCATAAAAATTAAATTAATTGTCGCAGCCGAGTTCCCCTGCCCCCTGGCGGGGGACAGGGTAACAGCCGCACCCTTTCGCATGTCGCATAAAAATTAAATTAATTTAATTTTTATGCGACATGCGGCGGAGGACTGGAAACTTGTCCCCCCCTGTCGCATTAAAATTTAATCTGCGACTTATATTAAATTTTAATGCGACAGGGGGTTATTTTATTAAACCACAGGAAAGGTAGCACGATTGGTAGTGTATTAGTCTCCAAAACTAATGGATGCAGGTTCGACTCCTGTCCTTTCTGTTAATTCTAATCCCTGATGCTGCAAGTCGCAGATCCCCTGTCGCCATTAAATTAATTTATGCGTCTCTCGCAAGACAATTTAATCCAAGATTAAAATTAATTGCGACAGGGGATCTGTTCACCTCCTGTCTTGTCGCATAAAAATTCAATTCATTGAATTTTTATGCGAGAACTCGCCCCCTTCGCGGAGCGAAGGGGGGGACAAGTTTGGAGTCCTCCGCCGCACGGCGGAGGGCTCACAAATCTGCGACTTTACGACAGGAGGTACAAGACTAGTCCCCCCTGTCGCATTAAAATTAAATCTAAGTCGCATATTTGTGAGCCCTCCGCCAAGTGGCGGAGTACTCAAAATATGCGAGTTCTCGCATAAAAATTCAATTGTCCGAGTTCCCTGCCCCCCCGGGCGGGGGACGAGGGAACCGGCGGACTTTTTCGAACGAAAAAGTCCGTCCGACGGGCTCATACCCCCCGGGGCGAGCCCGGAGGGTATGAGGAATTCTCGCCCCCTTCGCTTTGCGAAGGGGGGAACAAGTCGCCCGAGCCCTTACGCAAGAATGAATTCTTGCGTAAGGGTTCGGCTGTTCCCCTCGTCCCCCGCCAGGGGGCGGGGGAACTCGGCTGCGACAATTAATTTAATTTTTATGCGACAAGACAGGAGGTGCACAGATCTGCGACTTGGCAGGGGACGAGGGGAGCAGCCAATTGTCTTTTTATGCGACCCGGAGAATATAGTCAATAGCCAACCATCTTTAACCCCAGAATAAACTTGGTGACGATTAGACAAGTGGTAAGTCAGTAGGTTTTGGTCCTACCATGCACACGTTCGATTCGTGTATCGTCAGTTAAAATAATAAAAAAAAAGTAGCATCCCCCTGTCGCAATAAAATAAAATAGGGATCCCCCTGTCGCAATAAAATAAAATAGGGATCCCCCTGTCGCAATAAAATAAAATAGGGATCCCCCTGTAGCAAGTCGCAGATTTTTGCACCTCCTGTCTTGTCGCATAAAAATTCAATTAATTGAATTTTTATGCGAAAGGTTGGACCCGGAGGTCGCAGCCACCTTCGCTTCGCGAAAGTCGCATATTTGCGAGCCCTCCGCCGCACGGCGGAGGACTCACAAATATGCGAGTTCTCGCATAAAAATTCAATTCATTGAATTTTTATGCGAAAGGTTGGCCCCGGAGGTCGCAGATTTGCGAGCCCGCAGCCTTTTGGCTGAGGGCTCAAAATCTGCGAGTCGGATTTGGAAACTCGCGATCGCGAGTTTCCAAATCCTAGCGCATAAAGACATTTAATCGAAGATTAAATGTCTTTATGCGTCTCTCGCAATTTAATTAAATCTTTGATTTAATTAAATAGCGACAGGGGATTTGCGAGCCCTCAGCCTGTCGCATTAAAATTAAATCTAAGTCGCATATTTGTGAGCCCTCCGCCAAGTGGCGGAGGACTCAAAACTTGTCCCCCCCTGTCGCATTAAAATTAAATCTTGTCGCATAAAAATTCAATTAATTGAATTTTTATGCGAGAACTCGCAGATTTTGAGTCCTCCGCCGTACGGCGGAGGGCTCACAAATCTGCGACTTAGATTTAATTTTAATGCGAGAGCTCGCAGATTTAGAGTCCTCAGCCGTATGGCTGCGGACTCACAAATCTGCGACCTTCGCGAAGCGAAGGGGGCGAGTTCTCGCATAAAAATTCAATTAATTGAATTTTTATGCGACAAGATTTAATTGTCTTGCGACAGGGGATTTGGGAGCCCTCCGCCGAGGTTCCCGGCCCATTGTCGCATAAAAATGAAATGCATTTCATTTTTATGCGAGAAGATTGTCTTTTATTGCGAGAGGCATAGGCTTGTCAGTAAAAGTTAAAATAATAATAAAAAAGAGGGGTTCTCTAAAAAGAGAGGAGAAAAGATGTATTTGGAGGTAACAGAACGTTCTGTTATAATAAAGTAATCTATAAGATACTTAGTGAAAACAAAAAGAGATAACAGAAGTGAGTATGTGCACATTAGTAACACTATTTGAAAAACGCATGGCCGAAAATCCAAGGGTTAAGTTTTTTTAGTGAAACGTTTAATAATTATAATAACACAAATTTATCCTTTGCGGTTGGTTCCCCTGTCGCAATATAATTTAATCTTGTCGCATAAAAATTAAATTCATTTAATTTTTATGCGACATGCGGCGGAGGACTCCAAATCCCCTTCGGGTCCAACCTTCGCGAAGCAAAGGTGGATGAGAGTTCTCGCATAAAAATTCAATTCATTGAATTTTTATGCGACATGCGGCGGAGGACTCCAAATCCCCTTCGGGTCCAACCTTCGCGAAGCAAAGGTGGATGAGAGTTCTCGCATAAAAATTCAATGCATTGAATTTTTATGCGACAAGACCGGAGGTGCACAGATCCCCTGTCGCATTAAAATTAAATCTCAGATTTAATTTTAATGCGACAGGCTGAGGGCTCGCAAATCTGCGACCTCCGGGTCCAACCTTTCGCATAAAAATTCAATGAATTGAATTTTTATGCGACAAGACAGGAGGTGCACAGATAGGCGAAATGGCGGAGGGCTCGCAAATATGCGACTTTCGCGAAGCGAAGGTGGAAGCGACTTTGATTAAATGTCTTTATGCGTCTCTCGCAATTAAATTTAAACTTAGTTTAAATTTAATTGCGACAGGGGGAAGCGAGTTATCGCAGTTAAATTGTCTCGGGCGGAGTGCAACGTCCAGAAAAATTAAAATGCGACAATAAAAAAGAAAAAAAGAATCGAATTCTTTAGTGTTTGGGTTTCTCTTTTAGACTTATTGACACCAATTATAATGGCTTATGCTGTGACAATTGTCCAACTGACTTTTTCATTGAAAAAAAGTCAGTCCGAGTTCCCGGGCCCCCGAACCGGGGACGAGGGAACCATCGGGCTCATACCCCCCGGGACGAGCCCGGAGGGAATGAGTAATTAACACCCCCTTCGCAAAGTCGCAGATTTGCGAGCCCTCCGCCATTTCGCCTATCTGTGCACCTCCTGTCTTGTCGCATAAAAATGCAATGAATTGATTTTTTATGCGAGAACTCGCCCCCTTCGCTTCGCGAAGGGGGGGACCAGTTTGGAGTCCTCCGCCGCACGGCGGAGGGCTCACAAATCTGCGACTTTACGACAGGAGGTGCAAGACTTGCCCCCCCCTGTCGCATTAAAATTTAATCTAAGATTAAATTTTAATGCGACAGGGGGGGGGGGCAAGTTTACAGTCCTCCGCCACATGGCGGAGGGCTCACAAATCTGCGACTTAGATTTAATTTTAATGCGACAGGGGGCGAGATCTCGCATAAAAATTCAATTCATTGAATTTTTATGCGACATGGGGGCTGGGAACCTGGTGCCCTCGTCCCCGGGCGAGGGGTGGGGGAACTCGGACAATTGAATTTTTATGCGACAAGATTGTCTTTAATTGCGATAGGCCGTTATGAGCAAAACGACAATTGATTAAAAAATGAAACCCAATATGGTATGTGTTAATATGAAACCCAATAAGGTATGAAACAGTATAAAACCTAATAAGGTATGAGACTTTATAAAACCTAATAAGGTATGAGACAGTATAAAACCTAATAAGGTATGAGACAGTATAAAACCTAATATGGTATGAAACAAAAAAATAAAATAAAATAAAAAAGAAAAGTCGCCTTTCGCAATAAAATAAAATCTTGTCGCATCCCCCTGTCGCAATTTAATTAAATCTTGTCGCATAAAAATTCAATGAATTGAATTTTTATGCGAGAACTCGCCCCCTGTCGCATTAAAATTAAATCTAAGTCGCAGATTTTGAGCCCTCCGCCATGTGGCGGAGGACTCAAAATCCCCTTCGGGTCCAACCTTCGCGAAGCGAAGGTGGATGCGAGTTCTCGCATAAAAATTCAATGAATTGAATTTTTATGCGACAAGATTTAATTTTAATGCGAGCTAAAAAGGCATAGGCTTGTCAGTAAAAGAAAAAATAATAGTGAGGGTTTGATTCAATGCTCCGTAAGCATGCTACGATAAACGGCTCACACATGTTTGTTTGCAATCGTAAGGTTGTAAGCGTAGAGGTGCGTATCAACGTGAGACAAATACAAAAATAAAATAAAATAAAATAAAATAAAATAAAATAAAATAAAATAAAAAAGCCGCCCTTTTCGCATAAAAAGACAATTAATTGTCGCCCCTGTCGCAATAAAATTCAATCTAAGTCGCAGATTTGTGAGCCCTCCGCCTTTTCGCTTCCACCTTCGCGAAGCGAAGGTTGGACCCGGAGGTCGCAGATTTGCGAGCCCTCAGCCTAAAGGATGAGGGCTCAAAATCTGCGAGCTCTCGCAATTAAATTAAATCGAAGATTTAATTTTATTGCGACAGGGGATCTGTGCACCTCCTGTCTTGTAGCATAAAAATTAAATGAATTTAATTTTTATGCGAGAACTCGCATCCACCTTCGCTTCGCGAAGGTGGATGCGAAAGGAAAAGAATAAAAAAGTTCTGATTAATAGTGAACTGTAGTACCGTAAGGGAACGTTTTAAAATTGGAGTGGATTGCGGACTTTTAATAGTCGTGTTTATTGCATCACAAGTGCACGAGTTAATGAAGGAAGTATTCATATATGGTAGAGTTTACACATTATAATTAAAATTAAATTGAAGGTCGCATCCACCTGTCGCAAGTCGCATCCACCTTCGCTTCGCGAAAGTCGCATATTTGCGAGCCCTCCGCCATTTCGCCTATCTGTGCACCTCCTGTCTTGTAGCATAAAAATTCAATGAATTGAATTTTTATGCGACAAGATTTAATTTTAATGCGACAGGGGGCGAGATCTCGCATAAAAATTCAATGAATTGAATTTTTATGCGACATGCGGCGGAGGACTGTAAACTTGTCCCCCCCTGTCGCATAAAATTTAATATTAGATTTAATTGTCTTGCGATAGGGGATCTGTGCACCTTCTGTCGCAATTAAATTAAAACTTGTCGCATAAAAATTAAATGTCTTTAATTTTTATGCGACAGGGGGCGAGTTCTCGCATAAAAATTAAAGACATTTAATTTTTATGCGACAATACAGGGGGATGCGAGTTCTCGCATAAAAATTAAAGACATTTAATTTTAATGCGACAATACAGGGGGATGCGAGTTCTCGCATAAAAATTAAAGACATTTAATTTTAATGCGACAATACAGGGGGATGCGAGTTCTCGCATAAAAATTAAAGACATTTAATTTTTATGCGACAATACAGGGGGATGCGAGTTCTCGCATAAAAATTAAAGACATTTAATTTTAATGCGACAATACAGGGGGATGCGAGTACTCGCATTAAAATTAAATGTCTTTAATTTTAATGCGACAGGGGGCGAGTTATCGCATAAAAATTAAATTAATTTAATTTTAATGCGACAGGGGGCGCGTTCTCGCATAAAAATTAAAGACATTTAATTTTTATGCGACAATATAGGGGGATGCGAGTTCTCGCATTAAAATTAAAGACATTTAATTTTAATGCGACAATACAGGGGGGTGCGAGTTATCGCATAAAAATTAAAGACATTTAATTTTAATGCGACAATACAGGGGGATGCGAGTTCTCGCATAAAAATTAAAGACATTTAATTTATATGCGACAATACAGGGGGATGCGAGTTCTCGCATTAAAATTTAATGTCTTTAATTTTAATGCGACAGGGGGCGAGTTCTCGCATAAAAATTAAAGACATTTAATTTTTATGCGACAATACAGGGGGATGCGAGTTCTCGCATAAAAATTAAATTAATTTAATTTTTATGCGACAATACAGGGGGATGCGAGTTCTCGCATTAAAATTAAATGTCTTTAATTTTAATGCGACAGGGGGCGAGTTCTCGCATAAAAATTAAAGACATTTAATTTTAATGCGACAATACAGGGGGATGCGAGTTCTCGCATAAAAATTAAAGACATTTAATTTTTATGCGACAATACAGGGGGATGCGAGTTCTCGCATTAAAATTAAATGTCTTTAATTTTAATGCGACAGGGGGCGAGTTCTCGCATAAAAATTAAAGACATTTAATTTTAATGCGACAATACAGGGGGATGCGAGTTCTCGCAT
>Ga0307932_1001163_pt1 | contig 10679 bp, 10 predicted proteins | sample OrgLakmetageno48_FD_201843 | JGI IMG/M metagenome (GOLD analysis project Ga0307932, IMG submission 201843) | Saline water microbial communities from Organic Lake, Antarctica - #48 | ecosystem: Environmental > Aquatic > Non-marine Saline and Alkaline > Saline | place: Antarctica: Organic Lake...
ATGGAGGTAAATTTAGATTTTTGATGCCCTCAGCAATTTCTGTTGAATCAAAAATAGAAATGGGTTTATCTACAAATTTTCCAGCATACTCATGAAGTTTTAGAATTTCACCAACATTTTTATTGATGAGAGAATTTCTGAATAAAACGAGTTCGATGGATTTTTCATACCATAGGTCGTTAACAATACTGATAAACTTTACTGAAGCGCGACGCCTATCAGCTTGAAAGGAAAGTTCCTTTTCATAAACTTGTGATGGATTCATTATAAAATTGAATTTTAAAATTTTTCGCAAAAATATAAAACTCAAACGTTTTCGTAATCCATTTTTTGAATAATAAGATAGATATTTCTTTAACTTTTTAGTCTTGAAATTTATCCAAATTTGACTCAGAAAATATTAGTTAATATTTTTACTAGTAAGTATTGTCAATCGGAAAATTCAAAATACTTTTGCAGAATTTTAGAATTTTATAATCCATTATAAATGACAGAGTTAATCGCTTTTGGTGTTTTATCTTTCACCACCTTTTTCACCATCATCAATCCACTTGGTGTTATGCCAATTTTCATGACGATGACCTCCGATTTGGATAAGGAGAGCAGAAAAGCTACCGCTAAAAAAGCGATTCTTGCTTCCTTTGTCACTATTATTCTTTTCGCTTTTACGGGTCAGATCTTATTTAAGTTTTTTGGGATATCTGTGAATAGCTTTCGTGTAGTAGGTGGAATTATCTTTTTCTTAATGGGTATGGACATGTTACAAGCCAGACTTGGCAAAGTGAAAGTGCAGGAGTCTGAAATTAAAACTTACGTCAATGATATTTCTATAACGCCACTTGCTATTCCTATGATTTGTGGTCCAGGCGCTATTACCAATGCTATTGTCTTGATGGAAGATGCTGGATCTGTAGAGATGCAAGCAGTTTTGATAGGTGCAATCGTTTTGGTAATGGTATTGACATTAGCTATTCTTCTGAGTGCGGGAAAAATCATAAAAATCCTTGGTCCAACTGGTAATAATGTGTTGATGAGATTGATGGGACTTATCATCATGGTCATTGCAATCGAATTCTTTTTAAGTGGTTTTAAGCCTATTTTTCAAGATATCATTGCCGGGAGGTAGATCTTTGATTTGAGGATTTTTTTGATTTGAAGATTTGAAAATTTCACTTTTAATATCATATTTCTAATATGTTATCTTCACAAGAATTCCCTTTTCATCTAAATCATTTTCATCTTGTAAATACCTAAGCTTTTCTTTAGAATTTAAATTGGACACACAAAGCACCATGGCATCCAATATGTCGTCTTGTTTTACTTTTGATTTTGAATACGTTTCTGTAATGTTATGATAAACTGATTTGAGCTGAGGATAATGCTTCTGAAGCAATTGAAAACGTTCTTGAAACCCTTCTTTAGTGGACTTTTTAGTCTGAATGATCTCTGAATTATTTAAATACTTAAAGCAGATTTCAGGATGGCTTTCATAGATTTCTAATTCTGTAGCTTTAATTTCCATGAATTGATCTACTTCTTTGATTTTTTTGGAAATATTGTAGCTCTGTATGGAAATGCTTTTTCCGAGAATTTCTTTATTAATTTCTCTGGCTTCATCATAATTCTGAGCATACACAGCTTTTCTGCAAGCTGGTGTAAAAATAGTAGAAGACCTTTTACCGAGTTCCTTCCTCAACTTAGACTCGATGGTTCTTGTAAACTTTTCAGAAGACAAACCAATGGGAATGTCGATGAAAATTCGTTGTAGGTCAGTGTGAAATTCTATCAACTCCTCGATAGATGACACCGCTTTATAGGAAAATCCATTGGTGTCATGTAAAACTACAATCCAACCTAGTGGACAAGAGTCTATTCCTGCTATTTTCATTTTTTGGATGCTTCAGGTTAACAAAATTAATAGAGTTTAAACTTAAACTTTTTAATCCTTCTAAATCTTTGGACGTGGCTTTAAGTTAACTTTTTAGCTTAAGTTGAATATCTAGATAACAAAAGTTAACGTGCTCAAAATCAAAATAAAAAAAGCCGATACATCACTATATCGGCTTGAATTAAATTTAAAACTTAACTTTATATATGTAAAGCTCTGTCCCCAGTGGCAGCAAGAGCAGCCTCTTTCACAGCCTCTGCATAAGTAGGGTGAGCGTGGCTCATTCTTGCGATATCCTCAGCGCTAGCACGGAATTCCATAGCCGTCACCGCTTCTGCGATAAGGTCGGCGACTCGAGCACCTACCATGTGTACGCCCAGAACTTCGTCAGTTTTCTTGTCTGAAAAGATTTTCACAAATCCGTCAACATCTCCACTGGCTCTGGAACGTCCCAAAGCTCGCATGGGAAATTTACCAGTGTTGAATTCGATGTTTTCATCTTTTAGCTGATCTTCATTCTTTCCAACTGAAGCAACTTCTGGCCAAGTGTAGACCACGTTAGGAATCAAGTTATAATCAATGTGTGGTTTTTGTCCTGCAATCACTTCAGCAACAAAAGTTCCTTCTTCTTCAGCTTTGTGAGCCAACATTAAGCCTTCCACGACATCACCGATGGCGTAGATGTTTTCTGTAGAAGTTTGAAGCTTTTTATTGACTACGACTTTGCCTTTATCATTGATCTCCACTCCAGCTTTATCGGCATTTAAACCATCTGTGAAAGGTCGGCGACCTACAGAAACCAGGCAATAATCGCCTTTGAATTCTACTTCTTTACCGTTTTTATCATCAGCTTTCACTATGATTTCGTCGCCTTTGCGCTCCACAGATTTTACCTTGTGAGATAGCATGAATTTAGCTTTCTGCTTTTTCATGGCTTTCATCAATTCCTTGCTTTGGTCTTTGTCCATACCAGGAATTATGCGGTCCATATATTCTATCACAGTCACTTCTGCGCCCAATCTTTTATAAACTTGACCAAGTTCAAGGCCAATAACTCCACCACCTATCATGATCAGGTGTTTTGGAATTTCTTTGAGAGAAAGTGCTTCGGTAGAAGTGATGATGCGTTCTTTATCGATGTCTATAAATGGTAAACTAGAAGGCTTACTTCCAGTCGCTATAATTGTGTTTTTGGCTTCAATTTCTGTTTCCTTACCATCACTATCGGTAACGATGATATGGGTTTTGTCTTTGAAAGATCCAACACCCTGTAATGATTCAATATTGTTTTTATCCATGAGGAAATCAATTCCTTTCGTCGTTTGGTCAACAACTCCAGACTTGCGTTTCATCATATTTTCCAGGTTGACTTTTACTTCTCCAGAAATATCTATACCGTGTTCTTCAAAATTTTTTATAGCGTCTTCGTAGTGATGGGAAGAATCCAGTAATGCTTTGGAAGGGATGCAACCCACATTAAGGCAGGTTCCACCTTTGGTGGCGTACTTTTCAATAATTACTGTTTTTAGACCTAGTTGTGCGCAACGGATGGCTGCTACATATCCTCCGGGTCCAGAGCCAATTATGGCTACATCATATGAGTTCATAAAATGAATTTTGGTTTCTAAAAATGAGTATTACAAATTTACACCTTCTATCACAAAGGGCAATTGAATCCCTTGAAATCCTTGTTAAATTCTTATGTATAATCTAAATATCATTACTTGCATGAATCCAAGGTTTTTTCAACATTTTGTTTGAACAAAGAATATTAGCCAAACATTGATTGAAGAATAAACTAAAGGTTTGTTTTGTGAAATAAGCCACAAAATTGTAACATTACGTCGATTTTAAACCTTTGACATGAGTGAACCCTCAACTGCACCTGAAGAAGACACATCCAACACCAAAATAAGACTCAGTATTTGGCAAGCTTTAATCCCGGTTCTTGCTCTCATTGCCATGTTAGCATACAACGTATTTATTTATGGTGATGATGCACTTGCAGGATCCAATCAATTTATTCTATTGCTGGGAGCAGCAGTTGCGGCGATTGTTGGGGCTTCAAAAGGCGCAAAGTTTGAAGCCATGATCGAAGATGTGGCCAAAAATATCAAGTCCACAACCGAGCCCATCTTAATTCTATTGATGGTAGGTGCTTTAGCTGGAACATGGCTCCTGAGTGGTATCATACCGACCATGATTTATTATGGACTTCAAATCTTGAATCCCACCATATTTCTGGCTGCTTGTGTTATCATTTGTTCTGTCATTTCTGTTGCAACAGGCAGTAGTTGGACGACTTCTGCCACTGTTGGCATTGCTTTAATAGGTATAGCAGAAGCCCTCGGGGTTTCTGTAGCAATGACGGCAGGTGCTGTTTTATCTGGAGGTTATTTTGGGGATAAATTGTCTCCGATGAGCGATACTACAAATTTAGCGCCAGCCATGGCAGGAACAGATTTGTTTACTCATATTCGGTACATGACGATTACTACAGTTCCTACCATTATAATTACTTTGGTTGTGTTTATCATTATTGGTTTGAATCTAGACACGACAGGTCAAACCAATCCCACAGAGATTTTGAATAGCATAGAATCTTCTTTTAATGTCTCAGGTTGGTTATTTGTCGTTCCAGTTTTGGTTATTGCTTTGATTATTAAAAAAACACCTCCACTTATTGCGTTACTTTTAGGTACCCTTCTAGCGGCTTTGGCCGCTTTAATCTTTCAGCCAGATTTGGTCAAAATGATTGGAGGAGGAGAGGTGTTAACTTTTGAAACCGCTTACCGTGGTATAATTGACGCTATTACTGTAAATATCACAATTCCTACCGACAATTTAGTTTTACAAGGCCTATTTTCAGCAGGAGGAATGTATGGTATGTTAGGAACAATTTGGTTGATTATCTGTGCTATGGTTTTTGGAGGTATTATGGATGCTATCGGAGCTCTGGAAAGAATAAGTGAAGCGTTGTTGAATTTATTTACGTCTACCTTCGGGCTTTTCTTTAGTACAGTGACGAGCTGTTTAGCATTAAACCTTACAGCATCAGATCAATATCTCGCGATTGTAGTGCCAGGGAAAATGTTTGCTAAAGCTTACGAGAAAAAAGGCCTGGCACCAGAAAACTTGAGCAGAACCCTTGAAGACTCGGGTACAGTCACATCCGTGCTTATTCCATGGAATACTTGTGGTGCTTACCACAGTGGCGTTTTGGGAGTGCCAGTAGTGGATTATTTCTTTTACGCGATTTTTAATTACCTAAGTCCGTTTGTAACCTTATTCTTCGCTGCATTTAATATTAAAATAAGACAACTGACTCAAAAATAATACAGTATGAAATTAGATATATTGGCTATTGGAGCCCACCCAGATGATGTAGAATTAAGTTGCTCGGGGACTTTAGCGAAAGAAATCAGTAAAGGAAAAAAAGTGGGGATTCTGGATTTAACTCGCGGTGAATTAGGGACCCGGGGAACAGCCGAAACTCGCGATGAAGAAGCTAAAAATGCTGCTGAAATTCTTGGAGTAAGTATGAGAAAAAATCTCGAGTTTAGCGATGGGTTTTTCACTAACAACACAGCTCATCAACTAGAAATTATTAAAATACTAAGAAAATACAGACCTGATGTTATTTTATGTAATGCGATACATGATAGGCATATCGATCATGGCAAAGGAAGTCAATTGGTAAGCGATGCTTGCTTTTTAAGTGGTTTGAAAAAAATAGAAACTATTTACGAAGGTAATTCTCAAAAGGAATGGAGACCGAAACATATTTATCATTACATACAATGGTATGACATAGAGCCTGATATAGTCGTAGACATTTCTGGTTTTATGGAGAAGAAATTAAAATGTGTAAAAGCTTATAAAACTCAGTTTCACGATACCAAAAGTAAAGAACCTCAAACTCCTATCTCTAGTTCAAACTTTTTTGACAGCATCACTTACCGAGCCAGAAACCTTGGCCGGATTATTGGCACCGAGCATGCAGAGGGTTATACTGTTGAGCGCTACCCGGCTGTTGACTCTATTTTTGATTTAGTTTAATAAAATATTAAATAGAATTTAGAAACATTACCCTGTCCCGAAACATCGAGACAGGGTTTTTTGATGAAAAAATCTAAACCATAAATTATTCAACTGGGAGTGAAAAATTATGTTGCTAAATTAATATATTTATGCAAATTTAATATATATGAATTTTTGTCCTCAATGTCAATCTGATAAAATCGTAAAAAGCGGTGTTATAAATAGTCGTCAACGCTATAAATGCAAGTCTTGTAATTACTTTTTCACTGTTAATAAATTAGGAAAAAAAATTGATCAATACTATGTCACTAAGGCTCTTCAGCTTTATTTAGAAGGGTTGACTTATCGTGAAATTGAAAGAATTTTGGGAGTCTCTCACGTTAGTGTAATGAATTGGGTGAGAAAATACAATATTCATAAAGTTCAAAATACAGGGTTTCATCCTACTTATAAGATATTAAACCAGACTGAGCTTGAGCAATTCTTTTCTTCTTCAGAAAACACCAAAGGTTCTGGTATGATTGTAACCGAACTTGGGGATAAGTTTATGATGATTAAATGGGAGCGGTTTAAAGAATAAATATATAGATTAACTTAAATATATATTTAATTTTATTTAACAAACAAATTATTTGAAGTTCGTAACAAGTTATTAGCAAAGAATGCTATAATAAATTGAAAACTTGTTAGGTAATGAAATATAATATTGCATTTTTATTAGTGTTTGCTGCTTTATTTAGTCATAATGCTATTTCTCAGGGTTCACCCTATTACAAAGGTGGTTTCAAAATAAAATTTGATGACAACGACAATAAATACGTAAGGATTTTAACCTGGGTCCAGACTCAAGCCAATTACTCAGATTCACGTGCAGAGGATCAGGCTGATATTTCTTTTCAATTGAGACGCGCAAGACTTCTTGTTTATGGACAAATTACTAAGGATTTTTTGGTTTTAACTCATATAGGAATCAATAGCTTGAACTCCTCGAACATGGAGCCTGTTGGTTCTGAAGGAACTCCTCAGGCGTTTATGCATGATGCTTGGGCTCAATATAACGTTTCAGAACAACACGTAATAGGAGGAGGCCTTCATTATTGGAATGGATTGTCAAGATCAAATTCCCAAGGAACCCTTAACTTGATGACCTTGGACAATAATAGGGCATCCTGGGCAACTTTGGGCTTAACAGATCAATTTGCAAGGCATATAGGTGTGTTTGCCAAGGGTAACTTTGGTAAACTTCAATATAATGTAGCTGTTAATGAGGCAATTGTCAATGGTCTTGATTCAAGACCACTATCAGACATTAGCGCTTCATATCAGGGAGCCAATCTACTTGGAACAGCTGAGGCTGGAAAAACGTATACTGGATATTTTGCATACAACTTCTTTAACTTAGAAAGTAATTTTCTTCCTTACAAAGTAGGCACCTACATGGGTACACAGCGTATTTTTAATGTGGGTGCTGGTTTTTTTCATCATCCTAATGGAGCTGTAATGCTTCAGAGCGATCAACCTGTTGGCGAGAATGTCAATCTTTTTGCCGTAGATGCATTTTACGATGCTCCCGTGGGTAATAATGGTTCAGCAATAACTGGCTACGCTATTTACCAATCCAATGATTATGGTACAAACTATCTTTTTGGTCCTTACGCTTCTGGGGATATGCTTTACGGTCATGTTGGTTATTTGTTACCCGGCTCTAAGCCGGTAAGATTTCAGCCTTACACATCCTATAATCACACTTTCATAGATGCTTCAAATCAGGATAGAACAATTTTTGGGTTGGGAATCAACGCATTTTTAAACGGCCATAATTCAAAACTTACACTAGAATTTCAAAACGAAAGATTCTTAAATCAAACTTTTAATAGAATAAATCTTCAAGCAATGATATACTTATAATTATGGAAACAAACAACAAAAAACAGAAACACGCTACCGCCTACTGGAAAGAGAACCTGAAGTATCTTGCTATTCTTCTCCCCATATGGTTTATTGTATCCTATGGAGCAGGCATACTTTTTAAAGACTGGTTAGACCAGTTTCAAATTGGTGGCTTTAAACTAGGCTTTTGGTTTGCACAACAAGGCTCCATCTACGTATTCATCATTTTGATTTTCGTCTACGTGAGGTTAATGAACAAATTAGATAAAAAATACGGATTCGATAAATAAAAAACTATGGATGCTCAAACACTAACTTATATTTTCGTCGGCGTTTCGTTCGCTATTTACATTGGAATAGCGATTTGGAGCCGGGCCGGTTCAACAAAAGAATTTTATGTTGCAGGTGGCGGCGTGTCTCCCTTAGCCAACGGTATGGCAACGGCAGCCGACTGGATGTCTGCAGCTTCATTTATATCCATGGCAGGTATTATTTCGTTCATGGGCTACGACGGTTCAGTATTCTTGATGGGCTGGACAGGCGGTTTTGTATTATTAGCTTTGTTACTTGCGCCTTACTTAAGGAAATTTGGAAAATTTACTGTTCCAGATTTTATTGGAGACCGGTATTATTCCAAGACTGCTCGCTTTGTGGCCGTATTCTGTGCCCTAATCGTTTCCTTCACTTACATTGCTGGTCAAATGCGAGGTGTTGGAGTTGTCTTTTCAAGATTTCTAGAAGTTGAGATTGAAACCGGTGTAATCATCGGTATGGTAATAGTTTTATTTTACGCAGTTCTAGGCGGAATGAAAGGAATCACTTATACCCAAGTTGCACAATATTGTGTGCTGATTTTTGCTTTTCTAGTTCCTGCAATTTTCATTTCTTTCCAAGCTACAGGAAATCCTATTCCAATGTTTGGTATGGGTGATACACTCGCAAGTCAACCCGACACCTATATGCTGGACAAATTAGATGGTTTAAGCAAGGAATTGGGTTTTAATGAATATACCGAAGGATCAAAAAGCATGATTGATGTTTTAGCAATCACTCTTGCATTGATGGTAGGAACAGCTGGATTACCTCATGTTATTGTGAGATTCTTTACTGTTAAAAGAGTGAAGGACGCGCGAAAGTCTGCTGGATATGCCTTGTTATTTATTGGTATTCTTTACATCACAGCTCCAGCGGTTGCTTCTTTTGGTAAATTGAATTTAATTGAAACTGTCAATCAAAAGGATTATGCTGAAATGCCTGAATGGTTTACGACCTGGGAGGATTTAGGTTTATTGGCTTGGACAGATAAAAATGCTGATGGAAAGATTCAATATTTAGGCAAAGCCAAAGAAGGAGGAGATGCTTTAACAGGAATACCTGCATTTCAAGATTCTAAAAGAGGAGAAAGCGGACAACGTTTAGTTACAAATCCTTCAGAAAATAAAAATGAGTTATATGTCGATAATGATATTATGGTGATGGCCAATCCAGAGATTGCAGATCTTCCCAACTGGGTTTTTGCCTTGGTTGCTGCAGGCTGTCTTGCGGCTGCATTGTCCACTGCTGCAGGTCTTTTGTTGGTAATTTCATCTTCTGTATCTCACGATTTAATTAAAAAAATGGTATACCCCAAAATATCTGACAAAGGAGAATTAATTGCTGCTCGTCTTTCTGCAACAGGAGCTGTTGTGATTGCAGGATATTTTGGAATTAATCCCCCAGGATTTGTTGCTGCCGTCGTAGCGCTCGCATTTGGTCTGGCTGCTGCATCTTTCTTTCCTGCTATTATCTTGGGCATTTTTTACAAGCGTATGAATAAAGAAGGTGCAGTTGCCGGTATGATCGTTGGAATTTCACTCATGTTATTTTATATGTTGAAATTTAAATTTGATTTCTTTGGAGGTGGTACTAAAGAAGATTGGTGGTTTGGAATTTCACCAGAGGGCTTTGGTACGGTGGCTATGATTTTCAACTTTATAGTATCTATTGTCATCAGCAAGTTTACTGCACCACCTCCGGCAGATGTTCAGGAGATGGTAGAAAACGTGAGAATTCCTAGTGGAGCAAAAGAAGCTTCAGGACATTAATAGTATATATTTATTCTCAAGAGTCTGTGATTAGCCATGCATGCTCTTGAGAATTTTATTTAAATTAAAAATTTATTTTTATACGAATGAAAAAAAGACATCAACAAAAACTTGTTTTTTTAAGCTTCGGCTTGATTTTACTTTTCAATATTCCTTTAGTGTTTGCTTTTAACCGGCTGACTTCAGTATTGGGTTTCCCTTTGTTTTATTTCTGTGTCTTCACCATATGGTTGGCTAGTATTTTTATTTCTTTTTTCATTTTAAAAAAATATACAGATCAATGAGTAAAACCGCTCTCATAGCACTCATTTTTGTTTATTTGGGAATACTATTTCTCATTGCTCTTTTTGCTGAAAAAAATAAAGGTTCAAAACTGGTGTCACACCCCATCGTTTATGCGCTTTCCCTGGCCGTATACTGCTCGGCTTGGACTTATTATGGTAGTGTGGGCATGGCTGCAAAATCTGGAGTTGAGTTCCTTACCATTTATCTTGGACCTATCATTGCTGCTCCTTTATGGATTGTTTTACTGAAGAAAATCATTCAACTTTCCAAAGTGTATAACATTTCCAGTATTGCTGATTTTATTTCGCTTAGGTATGGGAACAGTAGATCACTTGGAGCTTTGGTTACTTTGGTTTGTGCAGCGAGTATTATTCCTTATATCTCCCTCCAGCTCAAAGCGATTTCTGAAACTTTTGAGATTGTTTCTACTTCTACACTTGGAATTGAAGGTTCGTCGGTGATGACGGATTCCACCTTTTACATCGCTTTAA
>Ga0307932_1001166_pt1 | contig 10672 bp, 17 predicted proteins | sample OrgLakmetageno48_FD_201843 | JGI IMG/M metagenome (GOLD analysis project Ga0307932, IMG submission 201843) | Saline water microbial communities from Organic Lake, Antarctica - #48 | ecosystem: Environmental > Aquatic > Non-marine Saline and Alkaline > Saline | place: Antarctica: Organic Lake...
TAGGTGCTTCTTTTGGATCAGGAAATCCATCAACTACCTCTGTCTCAATATCTATAAAGAAAACTTCGGGTTCGTTAAACTCATAAATCTCGTTTCTTTCTTCCTCTGGAAGATCATCTAAAAACTCATAAATTGAGTATCTATCAGGGTAAGATCTAACTTTTTTGATAGGTTTATTATCCCAAGATTTATATTCTGTTTCCCTATGGGGATCTTGAGCATCACAAATTTCATATTTGAATGGATCGTGCCAATCAAAAAATTTAAGTTTTACTTCTCCTGATTTATTGACGTAAGAAACAACTAGTTTTTTACTGTTTCTCATATATTGAGTATCTACTAACATATGTAGTGATTATTTTTTAGTTATATCATTTATTGATATACTTGTTTATGGGTTAGTCGAAAGTTAATATATCTTTGTTAGTCACTTTAAGGTCATCCCATTTGTCGGTATAGGTTACACCTCTTACTTTCCTGTTGTCTATCCACATATATTCTTGGTGGTCTCCACAACGAGGTTTATCCATCATTAAACCATGGTATTTAAATCCATTTTCTTTTAACCATTTTTCGGTTACTTCTCTGTCTTTTTCTTCACGAGCAGTGAAAAAGGTTATGATGTTTCCATCATTATACCATTTGTTTACTATTTTAAGAGAGTCTGGGAATACTTCCGCGGTTGCGTAGAGGTGATTGTTTTCATTTTTTATATCATCACATATAGTACCATCTATATCGAGCATTATAACTTTGTTTTCTATCTTCATTCGTAGTGATTATTTTTTACTTATATGGTTAAATAATCAATTAAGTTTCAGAACTCATAGAAAAAGAAGAAATTGGTAATTAACTTGGAAGGGGGATAATATCTATTTTGTCACTATAGCATAAGGTTTGACTCTCATCTCCCCTTTCACTACATTACCCATTTCATCATCTTTGAAAAAGTGAGGTCTACGAATATAGCTATAATCTATAAATAATTTTAAGGCTTCTCTAAAGTCTGAAAAACACTTACAATATGAATTACCTATATAATCTTCAACAAAGAATTCATAATAACCAGCAGAATTTGATATTATCCCAACTTCGAAGTCAAGTGCATGACCTCTCTCATTAAGATATATCCCATCATATAATAATCGAAAATCTTTGTCTTTATTATAATCTATTGTACATGGTGATGGTTTCCACGAATCAACAGAATAAAAATCTTTTTCGTATCGTGGAATTAACTTAGCTTCCCTTAAATTGAACATTATCTCTTTTAACATACCATTCATCATATTGAAATTGAGTTTAACGCAATTATTAAATTTTTAAGAAATATTTTAATTGCTATTGATATTAATATTATTCCGAAAAACCTTTCCATTAGAACTATACCATTTTTACCTAGAATTCTTTCTATATATGTTGCAGATTTTAAAATAAAGAATACAACAAGACTATTGATCACAATACCAATAGAAATCTCAGGAATAGTAAATGTAGATTTAAATGATATAATGGTTGCAAGAGTACCTGGTCCAGCAATAAGAGGGAAAGCAATTGGAAAAACTGTTGCTTTTGATATTTCAGAAGTGTTATCGTTACTTGATATTCCTAAGATCATTTTAACACCAAAATAGGTTAAAAGAACTGATCCCGCTATAGCAAAATGAGATACATCTATACCCAATAAACTGAATATAGTTTCTCCTACTATTAGAGCAAGAATCATTATGAATGTAGCGATTAAACTACTTTTCCCTGATTCAATGTGACCATTTTCATTCCGTAACTTTATTACGAGAGGGATATTACCCATCATATTAATAACTGCGAACAATGTCATAGTTACTACAAGGATATTTTCTAAGCTTATATTGAAATTCATTTTTTAATCTGTGCTTTTTTACTTTTTTTATAACTGTTTTTAACTTTACTTGGTATAACCTTAATGAGTTTATTATCTTCTACTATGATAAAATCATCAACGTTGAAGGTTCTCATTTCTTTTAGGTTGATATCCAACCGTATAATTTTTAGATTGTATGTTAAAACACTATACTTATATCCTCCATTGGAACATATTGACCTTTTGGTTTTAACTTTATAGCATTTAGTCATCTTTTAATTATTATTTTTAGTAAATATAGTAAAGGATATGGTAATTTCAAAACTTTGTTTCTTATTATAAGTATAATTACTACAAAATAATATAACAAATATGGACTTTCCAGACAGAAAAGAATTGAAAAATAAAAAGATACAAGACCTAAAAAAGAAAGGATTGTTAATGGATGAAAATCCTAATAAATACATTGAAGAAGATGGTTTTGATAGAAGTGTTGAAATGGAAGTAACAGAAGATTCTAAATCTTATTCTTGGACTCGTCTTTATTTATCAGATGAAGCTGATCTAGAGAAAGGTGATATTGTAACTTTAACTTACCAACCAACAGGTGAGCAAATGGAACTAATATTTGCTACATATAACAAATCTTCACTTACAAAAGATCAAGAAGATGTTGTTGATTATAACCCAGAGGAAGATAAGAAAGTTTTATGTTTAATGGTAGATATAGATGAGGTGAATAATAACATAGAGATTCCATTTCTAAGGACATTATTTAAATCTTCAAAATGGTATGATCATCAATTACTTAAAAGGAATGAATTAAAGTTTGAAGTTAAGGGTGAAGAATTAGATTACTATTCGGTTGACTTTTAATTACCCATGTAATTTACCTTGATAGTAGAAGTTTCCCGTTAGTATTTTCATATTAGACTTGGAATTTGGGTGATCTATCGAAGGATCGTTTTATAAGTCTCATTGAATACATTACTCTCTTGATGAATTTCTCATCATTAGTAGACTTGATTTTCTTTTTCATTTTTCTGATACTTGCCATCTTATTTCTCTTCTAAGGTTACAGTTAATAGTTCAGCTTTCATTTTAAGATAAATCTTTTTGAGTTTATCGTTATCACCACTTTTAACGTCACATTTACCTCTGTAATGTACTATCATAGCACATTGTGCGGCTTGACTTGGTGAGTGATCACATAATGAAATTAAACATTTCTCAACATGTTGAAACGTATTAAAATCATCATTATGTAGAATAATAACTTTACCATTACTAGTTTTTTCCTTTTCTTTTGGTTCTACTAATTCTTCGGTATCTCCTAATCTCATTTTTTGATTTATTATTTTTTTTGTTATAGTATATATTTTATAAAAACCTCTAAATGGTTTATAATTGATATATTTTTTTAGAGGGAATGTTTTGTTAATATATATCATTAATATATGAAAATAAAATAAAGATCCAAAATGAAAAATTTTTTTAAAAATAAATCAAACATAATAATAGTTATTCTACTTATAATATCCTCTATCCTATTTTATCAGTGGTATTTTTCCACCCCTGTTAGTGATAGTGAAGAAAAAATAGAAAAATTGGAGACCGAAAATAAAAAATTAAGTGATTTAATTGAATCTAGAAATACTAAGATAACCACTTTATCAGAAGAAATAGATGACCTAGAAGTTGATATGGAAAAAAGATCCCTTGTTATTGATAGTTTAAATAATAGAATAGGATCATTGAGTGAAGATATTATAAAAAAGAAAAATGAGCTTGATAAGATCCGAGCAGAAAGAGATAAGAAACATAAAGAGTTAGAGGAATTTAAGGAAAACTATGAACCTAAATCTAAAGAAGATTTGTTTGAATCTCTTAAAAATAAATTTAATAAATAATGAGAAAGATAAGTTTAATATTAGTTTTTTTAATAAGTAGTTTTACATTATTATCACAAACTGATACCACAGAAGTTGAAGAATATCCTAAACCATATATTGTTGATGGAGATACTATTGGTGGTATTTTAACCATTGATCAATTAAATGAGATCGATAAAGATTCACAATTATTAGAAATGTATGAAGATCTTTTAGCATCATATAAAGAAACAGATGGGTTTTCTATTTCAATTATAGATGATTATGAAGAAAAGATAGGAGTCTATGAGGTTAAAGTAGGAGAATTGAGAAATTTAATTGAAGAAAAAGATGTTGTTATAAAAAAACTAAGAGAAAAAGTAGGGCTTCACGAAGATAATGAAACATCTTATAAAGAAAAACTTACCAATAAGGATAAGATAATTGAAGAAAAAGATGAAGTAATCGGAGATTTAAAGAAAAAAATGACTTGGGGTGGTATAGGAGCTGGTGTAATCATCATAGTAGTTACTATTTTAGCTATTTTTTGACAAAAAGGGTTTTTTCCTTTAATATATAGTATAACAAAAAAATAAACAATTATGTCTAAAAGAACACATATAAGAGAATTTCTATCTTTTCAAAGTAAAAGAAATGGTGATCAATCAATCAATGAAACCGTAATACAAAGAGAAAAAAGTTTTCTTGTTAATGGCATTGAAATAGAAAGAAAGGTTATAAATAAGTACGCTTCAAATGTTAAAAGTCAACTAGAGAAGGATATAAAAACAACATTTTCTGAAGAGCAGTTAGCAGAAGAGTTAGTAAAATGGGCTATTCAAAGCTTAGGAGATGGTGCTGATATACCAGTTACAGCAGTACTAGATGGTGATGTTGAAATGGCATCGGGACTTAATGACGAAGAAGATTCTGAAATTGATGAAACAGGTGATTTAGACATAGAAGAAACGGATGAAGATGAAAATATCGATACAGAAGGATCTGAGGAATCTGAGGAATCTGAGGAATCTGATGAAGATACTGAAGGTGACGAAGATTTTGACGTTAATTTTGATGATGATGATTTTGAAAGCCCAGAGGGTGAGGAATCTGACGAAGATACTGAAGGTGACGAAGAAGATACTGATATCGATGTAGAAGAAGCTGATGAAGAAGGTGACGAAGATACCGACACAGAAGAAACGGATGAAGATGATGAAGATCAAGATCTTCCAATATAAGGATATTAAAATATAAATAAAAAACCCAAACTTTAAAAGTTTGGGTTTTTTATTATATGGATATTTCTTTTTATCCTAAATTTTTACCTTTATGGTTTCCACCATTTTGTTTAAATTTATAAAGTGATTGACCATTGTAACTAGTACTAATTACTCCCTTTGTGAAGTTACCATACATAGAATCAACTGGTGGGAAAGTTTTGTAATTTAGTTTATAACCTGCTAAAGAAAGGTTTCCATTTAACCATTCTCTTATAAAATAATCTCTTTCTTTAGCCCAATTATATAAGATGTGTTTATACTTTTCTGAACCTTCTGAATAAACTCCATTTAAAAGTGTATATGTTTCACCCTTTTTAAACTCATGATCATCCTTTGTTTGTTCACCTGTAAATAATACAGTTCTAGCTTTTATAACACCATCTTCAATTACACATGGCACTGAGATGTTTTCATTGAAAATGTAAAAGTAAAACCACTTTACCATAGGTTCATCCCAATTATTACCTCTTTTATCTTTGTGTTGTTTAAAATTTGCACAAGATGCTTGGAACTTTTTAATATTGATTTTATCTGTGTAGTTGAAAGCTTTAAGAATATCCCACCCTTTATACACAACGATTCTACATGTGTCGTTCTGAGATGCGTCCCATGAAGATACAAAATTTTCGATATCTCTTTGATCTAAATTAGTATTAATAAAGTTATCTGTGAAAACTTTTCTTAGAACTCTAACAGCTTTAGTTCCTTGTCGTGTACTACAGTTCCAAGGGTTCTCTTTCTTTTTACTTGAACCTATATATGTAACCAAATTTCCATCAAAATCTAAATATTGAGGTCGGTTACTTTTTAAACATGTCTCGGGAGCATTTAAGTTATCTAATATAAAGTTTGAAACTTTATCATTTATTTTACTAAGTCTTTCTTTTAAAATATTTGAAATTTCTACTTTCATTTTCTTCGTTTTAATGGGGTTTTTATTCGTGTTTTTTTTATTCTTATTTTTACTTGTGAGGTTATTCTTATTCTTTAACCTCATTGGTCTATGGAAACCAGTTTCATGGGATTCCATAACTGATTGTTTATCATCTGACTCCATCCATTTAGGGATATCTAAACAAATCCGAATTCAAAAGCCGTGCTTCCGTTCTCTTCTCCAAATAGTTCATTTTTAAGTTCAATCATTTTATTAAAGATTGTATAAAATGATAGTGAGTGTGTTTCACCCTCTAACCTTTCAATAAAATCAGAGTCTTTGATAAAGTCTGGTTGGGAATCTAAATATTCCATTCCCGCATCGTGATCTACTACAAAGTCTCTTGTTGACATATAAATAACACTCTTTGATTGATCTTCACTTGGTTCATAATTTGTAACATTATTGAACCAATTATAAGATGTTGTTATTGGTGAAATAGCGGGGTTGAAGTTTACTGATGGTTTACCAGTTGCTTTTGATAGGTTATATGAGAAAAACCCTCCCATACTGTTACCTACGATCATGTCTACATCCTCTGCTAACTCTTTGAGAGTATCGAATAGGTGATTGTTATTTATGAAAAGTTCATAATTTATTGTTGGAGATATTAATTCTATCCCTCTAGATTGGAATTCTCTTAGTACTTGTTGGTTGGTAATTCCAAAACCACCCATACCGTGACAATATAATACTTTAGTCATATTTTTTTACTTATTTAAATTTGTTTCTGATTATTATATACAAAGATAACAAAAAAATCGGGTTAAAAAAATAATTTAAAGATTAATTTTAATGAAATGTGGGTAATTTAATATATAAGTGTATAAAACAACATAAAAAATGGCTTTAGATTTTACAGATTTTTACATAAAATTCCCAGGACATCCTAAATTTAACGATATAGAGATAATTGAGGATGAAATAATTAAAGTTATTATTCAGAAAATAGAAATGATTCTTTTTACAAATAGAGGTGAGTTACTTGGAGATCCTAACTTTGGTGGAGATCTACAAAGATATTTATTTGAAACTAATGTTAATGCTGATTTTGTGAAAGGAGAGTTAGCTAAGCAATTTTCAGATTATATACCTGAATTAGATGATATAGGGTATGAGTTAAATGTTACATTTTCTCAAAACCCTATGGAATTCTCAGACATGATGTTTATTGATGTTAAAATTCGAGACGCAGAAGTAAATGCGTTCTTTGGTTAATATTATTTTTTATCAATTGATTTAACCAAATCACTATTTTTTAATTTATTGATCATTTCCCTAACTTTATTATTAGAAAAGAAGTCTTTAGTTTCTATCCACATTGCTGTTTTTAAAATTCATACTACTCGAAACTGGGTCTTTCAAGTGAACTTTATGAAATTTGCTTGTGTGGGTTAAAAACTCTTCCACAGTAGGTCCTACTTCATCTAATTTTTCACTTTTCGCCCAATCTACCAATACCTTCTCTCTAGGTGTTGTTTCAAAGTACTTTTCCAAGTCTTCGAAAAAATTGTTCATCTTTCCATATTTGTTAGTTTTTATATTATCTTCTTCCATTATCCGAGTTCTTTAATTTTATAAATTTTACCACTTGGTATTTTTAATATTGAATAACCCTTTTTAATACAATCTAAATGTATTTTTCTTTGGTTTTTCATCAAATAGTATTTATCCCTTATATCTTCTTTACTCATACTCATATATATATATTACTTATCTATTTCTAAATCTGCTATATCAACAGGTTTATCTAGAACTGTTCCTATTGAGAATTTCTGTTTAAGTAAAACTTTTGATCCGATAACTTCAATTACTTCATATCTATTACCTAACCATTTAACAGTGTTTCCTATTTTAATAGTATCCATTTTCAACATTATTTTTTGTGGCGTAAACTAGGTTACGCATAAGTGACACGATTGTCATAGGACCGACTCCACCAGGAACTGGTGTAATATATGATGTTTTCTTTGAAACGTTATCAAAATCAACATCTCCTATTAGTGTTCCTTCTTCATCTCTGTTTATACCAACATCAATAACAACACTATCTTCTTTAACCATGTCTTCAGTTACGAAATTAGGAATCCCAACTGATACGATTAGAATGTCAGCCATCTTAGTGAAATCTTTTAAGTTATTAGTATTCACATGACAAGATGTTACTGTACATTGATCATCGTGTCCCATCATTATACTGATAGGTAATCCAACAATATCACTTCTACCAATTACAACACAATTTTTACCCTCTAGTTCAATATTGTAATGTCTTATCAATGACATTATCCCAAAAGGAGTTGCTGGTAATATAGTTGGTAGATTTAAAGTCATTCTACCAATATTGGTGTGATGAAAACCATCGATATCTTTCTCGGGAGATATTTTATCAATAACTTTATCCTTATCAATGTGTTGGGGTAATGGGAGTTGAACAATATATCCATCAACTTTAGAATCATCATTTAGAGATGATATTTGGTTTAACAAATCTATTTGTCGTGTTTCCTCAGGCATTAAAATTAGTTGACAATCAATACCAACCTCTTTACAACTTCTTACCTTAGCATTAACGTAAGCTTGTGATGCTTGATCATCACCAACCATGATAATAGACATTCTAGGTTTTCTAGGTAGTTTTTTTATATCTCGTCTGAGATCTTCTTTAATTTCGTTGGAAACTTTAATTCCATCTAAAATAGTAATTTCGTTCATCTTTTAATTTTTATCAATTCGTATATATCTAATATATTATAAATAAATGGTTTTCAAAAATCATTTTAATTCTTTTTGTATTTCATACATTAATGATGTTCCAATTACTAATGGATCAGCTGAGTTTGCTTTGTCTAAAATATCTCCATATTTTGTTACTAAAACAAGTATATCTCCTAACTTAGAAATTTTATCTTTTTTGTTAACCCCTATAAACTCTATGAATGGTCTACCTAAAAGTGATATTAATTCATCCATTTGATCAGGACCGAACTTATCCATAAGGAAGTGATAATTTTTCTCAGTATCATCTGAATTTAGAATTTGCTGATATAAGTCAGTTTTTAATTCTTCATCAAAAGATTTCACTGAAAAGTTCATTTCACCAGTGATTTTTATATGTTGTAAGACTGATAACATTTTCCTAAAAGATGGGAAATTCTTATTGACTATACTTTTTATATCATCAGGTGATATATCAATTTCTTCTTGTTTTGAAATTGTAACTAATCGTTTAGCATAATTCACTTTTAGGTATTTAACTTCTTTTTGATCTTGTGGAGAAAAGTCAACCTTAAAGAACCGATCTAAAGCTCCACCATCTATTCTATTGATATAATTTGTAGTAGCTATAAACCTAACATTTCTTTCATTCTTTTCAATGAAACGTTTAAGAGCGTCTTGATAAGCTGAGGATGCACCATCGATCTCATCTAAGTAAACAATTTTTAAGTCATCTTTACTATCAAACATTGACATCTTTGAACAAAAGTCATCTACCTTTGTCCTTAAAGTTTCAATACCTGTTTCATTTGATGTATTAAGTTCTAAATAGGGTCTACCTTTACACAGTAGTTCTACTAAAGCTGTTTTACCCACCCCATAAGGTCCGTAGAAAATAAAATGGTTATGTATTCCATTTTCAATTATCTTTCTTATTCTAGGTAAAAGTACTAGTTCATCTAAGTTCTTAGGTCGATATTTAGTTTTAAAAAAGTTCTGTTTTAACATATTATTTGATTATTATGTGAATATTATATTTAGATAGACACTTTAAGTTTATATATACTAAAAAGAAATAAATCTAAACGATGCCTATAAATGAAAAATTTAACTTTGATGACGTTTACTTCAGAGATTTAACCGTATGTCTCTTGTCTAACCTTGAAAATAAAATAAAGTGGACAAATGTTTTCGAATCTGGACCTAAAGATGTGGATTGTAAGATTTACTATTCTTTAACAGGTAATGAAGATTATTTAATGGATTCGTTTGTAGATGATATTGCGTCTAGTGAAAGGAAAGTTGAATTGAATACTGATATGTACCCAAGAGGTCATGTTACTTTAAATGGTATGAGGATAAAGGGTGAGGAATTTGCTAACCCTAATGTTTGGTTACGTATGGTAGTTGAAAATCAAGAAGAGATTAAGAATGTTTTATCGAGAGTGAGAGCTTTACCGATAATTGCAAATTATGAGTTGACTGTTTTAGTTAATTCAGAAATTGATATATTCAAGGCTTCTCAAAGTATAATGAATACATTATGGATGTTTAAGTATATGTACTTTGAACATAACTTTATGAATATTGATGCCGTTCTTGTAGTTCCAGACGAAAACCAAATAGAGATAGCTAGGGAACATAATTTAGGAACGACTGATGAGAAAAAATTAACTATTGCTTTTGAAGTTCATAGTTATTACCCTGCATTTAATGAAAATACAACAGCTCCAGCAAGGGGAGCTACTTGGTATAACCAAATTAAATATTCTCAAAGAGGTAAAATACCTATCTCATTTAATGCTGATCTAACACCGAGAGTTCCTAATTATAATGAGGATGATGAGGTTAATTTAAAGTTATCGTTATCAAGTCCAGGTGATATTACTGTTAAGATATTTGATCACATGGCTAGAGTTTTAGATACGATAGAATTTGGGGAAAGGTTTGATGAAGGTGTGGTTAACCTAACACTTGATATAAGTGATAAGGATAAGTATTCTACTGGAATTTATTATGTTAA
>Ga0307932_1001167_pt1 | contig 10668 bp, 9 predicted proteins | sample OrgLakmetageno48_FD_201843 | JGI IMG/M metagenome (GOLD analysis project Ga0307932, IMG submission 201843) | Saline water microbial communities from Organic Lake, Antarctica - #48 | ecosystem: Environmental > Aquatic > Non-marine Saline and Alkaline > Saline | place: Antarctica: Organic Lake...
TGGTGTGCTTGGATGGCACTCATTCCTACAGTCAGAGAGTATTCCGATGGAGAGCCCAGAGGCTGATCAGCTGAACGTAGAAATATTTAAAAATCTCAAGGAGCGCACGCACGCTGCATCTGAAGAGATGGCAGAGGAGTACGGTGAACCAGAGGTGCTGAAAGGATATGGGCGTCGCAATACAACTACAATGGCGATTGCACCCACAACCTCATCATCATTCATACTCGGCCAAGTATCACAAAGTATAGAGCCATTGATGAGTAACTGTTACGTTAAGGATCTTGCAAAGATAAAGACAACAATTCGTAATCCATACCTAAAGGAGATTCTTGTAGAGAATGATAAGGATGACATGGAGACCTGGGATAGCATTCGCGACAAAGACGGATCTGTACAGCATCTTGATTTTTTGTCTGACCACCAGAAGGATGTATTCCGCACGTACGCTGAGATGGATCAGGCCAAGATTATTGAGCAGGCAGCTGTCCGACAGCAGTATATTGACCAAGGGCAGTCACTGAATGTTCTGGTGGGCCCAGAGACATCTGCAAAGGATATTAATGAGCTGTATCTAAAGGCATGGAGAAATGGTGTGAAGGCACTGTACTATCAGCACAGTATGAATGCTGCGCAGCAACTGAGTCGAAAGAAGATTTGTGCGGCTTGCGAAGCGTAGCTCGCACCTCTGTTTTGTTTCGGCACGAAAAGGCGCCCAGCGGGCGTCTTTTCTCATATCTCAGCCTCACTCCTCCAACTTACGTCGGAGACCATGCCCGCTCAGCCTCCGAAGTTCGAACAAAACAGAGCTGCTCGCTTTAAGGTTGCCTGCCCAAGCTTACGCGGCGCATATAATTTTCAAAATCCCGACTTGTTTTATACTGAGTCGGGAATTTTATTTATCTAAATAATCACAAAACACCTTTGGTGTATACATAGGTCGGACCTATGTACACCGCTCTTTTTATTTACATTGATTAGTTAATATATCAGTGCTATAATATGTATTGGTGATTGAGTAGTTGATCCAGCCTCCGGCTGGGTAGGAAAGTCCGAACACACCCTAATTTTTATAATCCGGAGCACGTAGCGGGTAACTCCCGTCGGTCGCAAGGCCGTGGTGCGAACAGTGACGCTGAAGCTTGAAAGGGTTTCAGCATCCCTCTGGGATGAACTTAGTGGCAACACTAAGGTGAAACGGCTAAATCTGTACGTGTGTGCAAGGCCGTATTCCAGCCTCCGGGCTGGTCTGAGCCGCTTGAGTGTGGTGGTAACACTACACCTAGACAAATGACTACAACGAAACATATCTTAATAAGTAGGTTTCCAAACAGAATTCGGCTTACTAATCACCAAAAAATTATGAAAAGGCCACCCTGGCGGTGGCTTTTTCTTTTCCTGAAAGGGTTTGAGTTATACGTATATTTTTTATCACAGCGCGCTATAATAGGAAGGCATTATGTTTAAACGGATTCTCTTTTTTCTTAGTAAAAAAATAACCGGCCTTCACCAGGCTGCGTATATTATTGGTTTCTTTACGCTACTTAGTCAGGTGTTGGGTTTGGTTCGGGATCGTCTTTTGGCCTACACGTTTGGTGCAAATACGACAGTCGATATTTACTACGCTGCTTTTCGTGTCCCGGACTTAATTCTTGTTGTGGCTGGGTCTATAGTGTCCATTTCAGTACTGGTTCCGTTTTTAACTAAAAAGATAGCACAGAGCAAGGAGGTAGCGGAAGAGTTTATAGACGTTGTATTCACAATATTCTTCATCAGTGTTGTTGCAATTTGTATTCCTCTGTACTTTTTGATGCCGAGCCTTATCCAGGTCGTGTTTCCCGGTATCACTGATGCAACTGCTCAAACTGACCTGATCTTTTTAGCTCGTCTTTTCCTTCTATCTCCGGTGCTACTTGGGCTATCAAATATTTTTGCCTCCATTATTCAGGTATACCGACGCTTTCTTATCTACGCTATTTCGCCGCTGTTATATAACCTAGGAATTATCATTGGTATCGCCGCGCTCTATCCTTACTTTGGTATCACTGGACTTGGACTTGGTGTAATACTTGGTGTTGCGATGCATGTTGGTATTCAGCTGCCGTTTATTATTAAGCAGGGCTTCGCACCTCGCTGGTTCTTTCCGAAGGACAGAAGCGAGATATGGAAGGTAGTACGTAACTCACTTCCTCGAACCTTCACGCTTTCGATTAATAAGCTGGCAATGCTGTTTCTTATTAGCCTGGCATCCCTTCTAGCTCCGGGTTCAATTGCGATTTTTAACTATGCCTGGAATCTGCAATCGGTACCGATGGCGCTGGTTGGTGCCAGCTACTCACTGGCAGCCTTTCCAGTACTTTCACAACTTTTCTCTGATGGGGATATGAAAGGGTTCATGCGTCAGGTCCAGACAGCCATCCGCCACGTTGTCTTCTGGTCACTGCCAATTCTATCTCTATTCATTGTTCTACGAGCACAGATCGTTCGGACTATTCTCGGGGCCGGAGAGTTTGGCTGGATTGCAACTCGGCTTACTGCTGCATCACTTTCATTGTTTGTTATCTCGGTGGTGGCACAGAGTCTTGTACTGGTTCTGGTTCGTGCCTATTATGCAGCCGATGATACGATGACCCCACTAATAACCAGCGTTATTGGTGGAACTACCATTCTTGGTGCTGCCTACGGATTAATGGCTGCCTTTCAGAACATTCCTGTTTTTCGATTTTTCCTGGAGAATCTACTGCGTGTTCGTGGTATTGAGGGTACCGGTGTGTTGGTGCTTCCGCTAGCATACTCATTTGGTATGCTGATTATGGTTGCAATCCTTTGGTATGTTTTTCAGGATAAGTTTGGTCGCTTCCCATTGAGTATGTATCGTTCGCTCTGGCAGGCTGCCGGCGCGGCGGTTGTTGGTGGCTTTGTTGCATACGGTGGACTGCTCTTCTTTGGGAACTGGTTCGACCTCACTGGAGGGCTTGGTATCTTTCTTCAGGGACTTTCAGCTGGTATTGTAGGAATCGCAACAATGCTTCTTACTTTATGGCTCATGGATAACAAAGAGCTTCATGAGATGTGGCAGGCCGTGCGTGAGCGATACTGGCATGTGTCTGTGGAGTCGATTGGTCCGGCAGAGCAGCAGTAATACAAAGCATGTATCAATATGAAAAATATTCGAAACTTCAGCATCATAGCTCATATCGACCACGGTAAATCTACCTTGGCCGATCGTATGCTTGAGGTGACCAAAACAGTCTCTGATCGTGATATGAAGGAGCAGGTCTTGGATCAAATGGATCTTGAACGAGAGCGGGGAATTACCATCAAGATGACGCCGGTGACCATGAAGTATGAAATGGAAGATACTGACTACGAGCTGAATCTTATTGATACACCAGGTCACGTTGATTTTTCATACGAAGTATCTCGAGCGCTACGTGCTGTAGAAGGTGCTGTGCTGCTCGTAGACTCAACACAAGGTATCGAGGCACAGACGCTGGCGGTACTGGCCATTGCTCGGCAGTTGGATCTGACGATTGTACCAGCGGTAACAAAGATTGATGCCAAAAACTCTCGCCCGGATGAGGTAGCATTGGAGCTGGCAGAACTACTTTCAGTACCGATGGATGATATTGCTCGTGTATCCGGAAAGACCGGAGAAGGTGTTGACGATCTGCTTCGGCGAGTAATCCAGGCTGTGCCAGCTCCAGCACAGCGTGATAGTGATATTCCGCAGGGATTAGTATTTGATTTTGATTACTCATCACACCGAGGAATTGTTGCATACACAAGAATCTTCTCTGGTCAGTTTTCTAAGAATAATAAGCTGAAGCTGTTGGCGGCAGATAGAAAATTCATTCCGGCAGAGGTTGGGGTTTTTAGCCCAGTGGCAAAGCCGCAGGATAATCTCTCTGCAGGCTCAGTTGGGTATGTAGTGACTGGAATCAAGGAGCCAGGAGTTGTATCTATTGGTGACACCATTACAAGTACTGATGCAGATATCCAGCCGTTGGCGGGGTATGATCCGCCACAACCTGTTGTCTGGGCGAGTGTGTTTCCAGAAAACCAGGATCAGTTTACTAACCTTGAGAATGCACTGGAGCGGTTGCTTTTGACTGATTCATCACTGCAGTATGAGCGTGAGAAAAGTGCCGGTCTAGGTCAGGGATTCCGCTGTGGTTTTCTTGGTCGGCTGCATATGGAGGTTGCCATCGAGCGACTGCGTCGTGACTACAATCTTGATCTGATAACCACAAGCCCTTCGGTTGCCTTCAAGGTAACAACAAAGGATGGCAAGACTGAAACAATTCGGACTCCGTCTCGATTTCCTCATTACGGTGAGATAGAGGAAATTCAGGAACCATGGGTGTCGGCTACAATCCGTACACCAAGTGATTACATGAGTGACATCATGAGTATCGTTTACGAGCATGAAGGTGAGGTGGTCGATACTGAGTCTGGAAAATCAGATAGATTGACCGTTACGGCAGAGATGCCACTGCGTGAGTTGATGCGTGGGTTCTTTACCGCTTTGAAGCAGGCCTCATCCGGCTTTGCCTCGCTTTCTTACGAGGTTGTTGAATACCAGCCGGCTGATGTGACACGATTGGAGGTGCTGGTTGCAAAAGAGCCGGTACCAGCCCTGGCGACAATTGTGTCTGAGCAGCGACTAGATCGCCGGGCCAGAGAAACGGTTGAGAAGCTGAAGGAGCTCCTACCACAGCAGGTTGTGTCTGTGCGCATTCAGGCCGAAGCACGAGGGCGTGTGATAGCCTCAGAAACACTCCGTGCAAGCCGGAAGGATGTTACGGCCGGTTTGTATGGTGGTGACTACTCACGCAAAAAGAAGAAGCTGAAGGCACAGCGTGAGGGAAAGAAAAAACTTCAGGACAGAGTAAGTGTTCGTATCCCGTCTGATGTCTATATTAAAATGATGCGTGATGACTAGCTCGTTACACCAGCGATAGGGGTGTACAGAAGTATCATTCCTAGAATAAGTATCACAGTCATGATGATCGTGATTATTCGTAGCTTTTTTCTATTTTCTTTTCCGAACATATATAATGTAAGTGATTAAAAAAGTCGTGTATCCAGTATAATGCCTCGACGCACTACAAACAAATTACAAAAAGTTCTGTATTCAATACCATTTCTAATTTTTATGGCAGTTATTGTTGCTGTGGTTATGTCGGCAGCATGGAACATGTATCAAACCAGCTACGGAACCGAGCAGCGGGTAGATCGACTTCGTGCTGAGCATCGAGAATTACAGCAGCGTGAAGAAATTGTTTCCAATGCAGCCCTGAATGTTTCAACCGAGCGAGGGTTAGAAGCTGAGATTCGAGAGAAATTTTCGGTTGCTCAGGAAGGAGAGCGTGTGATTGTGCTTGTGGATGATGATACGGAAACGGCAACAACCTCTGAGCCAAATACTTCCTGGTGGCGATCCGTGCTCTCATTCATGTGGCCGTTTTAGACTTGCCTTAGATATGCTACAATCACGATAGTTATTCGTAATTAATCACGAAGTGGAGAAATACCCGGACACACTTCGTTTATATCACCATGAAAAAAGTCACTATTTACAGTACACCTACATGTCAATACTGCGAACAGGCGAAGAAGTACATGAAAGAAAATGATATTGATTACAAGGATTATGATGTTTCCTCTGACACAGATCGTCGAAAGGAGATGATTGAAAAGTCTGGTCAGATGGGCGTTCCTGTTATCGTTATAGGTGATGATATGATGGTTGGTTTTGATCAAGGCAAATTTGAAAAGATGGTGGACTCACAAGAGGAGTAGATTACTATTGTATTTGCGAGGCTGATAAAAAACCACCCGAGGGTGGTTTTTTTAATGTCTCTCTGTCAGGAGTTGAACCTGAATCTGGTCCTTAGGAGGGACCCGTTCTATCCAGTTGAACTACAGAGAGTCGTGGTGCTTACGTTGCTTTTGCGCTCCCTGCCTACCTGCCTGTCGGCAGGTATTCAGTTGAGCTACGAGGAGATGTCGGCATAATAGCATTTCAGCATCAAAGATGTACGTATTGAGCTTTTTTGTTATACTATACCCATGGAAGATAAGGAATTTAAAAACATGGAACGGCAGTTGCGCGAAACGAGGGCATTGACAGAGCGTAACAATGAAATACTTCAGAAGGTCCATCGTTCCATGGTTTGGAGTAGGGTTCTTTGGATTTTTTACTGGGTTATTATTGTCGGAGTTGCAGTCGGTGCTTTTTATTTTCTCGAGCCGTACTGGGATACACTGGTGGCACTGGTGGAAACGACTGAGAGTCTTCGCGCCCAGTTTGGGAACTTCACGGTTCCACAAGAATAGTTTATAAAACTATATTCAAAATTATATGCTGGAGTAGCTCAGGGGTAGAGCACCTGTTTGAAGCACAGGGTGTCGTCGGTTCGATTCCGGCCTCCAGCACTTTATTTAAAAACACCACGTCTCTGTACGTGGTGTTTTTAATATGATTGTGGTCGGAATAGAACTGGAAAGGGGTCGGGAAAACTCTTGTTTTCCCGTGAAGGAAAGCAGCGAGGTAGAACCGAGTGTTGAGAACCGTAGGTTCTTAAAGAGGAGCGAAGCGACGAGTGAGATAGCGTAGCGTCCGGCCTCCAGCACTTTATTTAAAAACACCATGTCTCTGTACGTGGTGTTTTAAATCCATAAGATTTTTTATTCTATGTATGCTACTGACTCTTGATCTCAAGCTTGGTTTCGTTGTGTTTGTTTATCTTTGGAAGGGTAATAGACAGTAGACCGTGATCCTCAGAGGCATTTGATTCCTCAACCTCGACCTCTTCAGGTAGTGTGATTGATCGAGAGAATGATCCCCAGTACAGCTCGCGGTGTAGATACTCATCTAAGGATGCGTCGCTTGGAGCTTCACGCCGTCCACGAATCACACACTTCTCACGTGTGATAGAGACATCAAGAGCATCTGGTCGTACGCCGGCAACCATGGCCTGAATCACAATATGCTCAGGAGTTTCGTATACATCAACGGCCAGCTCACCTTCATCATCACTAAATTCCTCAGGCTCCTCTTGGTATGTATCCTCACCCCACTCATTGTGAGGGTCTTGATACTGCTCCTGCTGATCATCAAACTCATCATGAAAGTCTTCATCATATGTATCATGACCTTCTTTAGGCTGCTGTTCTTCTGTATTGATACCGCCGGTCAGGCGTTCAAAAAATGATTTTTTACGTCGAGGCATAGTATGTTTTATTTACGCAAATGGATAAGGAACGGACTTTTTCTTCTGCATTCGTTTGATTCCTTCGAACACGAGCATCAGGATGATGATAGCGACCCAGACAAATGCAAATACCTGCAAAACTGTCGCTTGTGCTGTATTCATTATAAGCAGATTGAATCCCCAGTGCAATAACGTAGCTGCAACTAATCCAATCGCTGTTGCTTCATGCTTAATTCGTTTATTTTTGTAATACGAGGCTGCGATTAGGGCTCCCATAACTCCCGAACAAACTACATGTACCAGAGTTGCACCAATGAATCTGAGTCCTCCGCTTAAAACGCTGGATAAATAGGCAGCTTCTGATACAGGTATAAGTAAAAACAACGTATTTTCCATAGCCGCAAACCCAAGGGCAACGGTAATCATGTAGATCATGGCATCAATCGGCTCGTCAAAGACATTCAGACGAAGGGCAACAATCCAGGCAGCCATAAACTTCAGCGCCTCCTCAACAAATGACCAGCCAAGCAGTACCTCGCTACTTATACCACCGGCTGCATCCTGAATAATATTCTGAATCGCCATGGCGATAAAGACGGTAATCATTCCGGCGATAAAGGTCTCGATCAGTCGCCCTCGTGGTTCAGGATGTGGATCCTCATGATTGAAGAACCACAGCCACAGAAGAGCTGGCAGCAGACCGCCGAAGAATGCGTACACAAGTGTGGATGCAGTGAGTACAGGCATGGATTAATCGGTTTTGTTATCTCCAGCTTCCGTCTGGGGCCAGCTGGTGATTGTTAGTAATCCATCGCTGTCTGGTAGCTCCTGCCAAAGCGTTTCTGTTAGATGTGGCATAAATGGATGCAGCATCTTCAGGCTAGTAGAAAGTATTTCGTACAACGTAAAGAGGGCTGAGGCTTTCTCGGCTTCATCCAAATCATCGCCGTAGACTTGTCCTTTGGTGGCCTCAATAACCTCATCAGCAAAGGTGTGCCAGAAGTAGTCGTACATTTTCTCAGCAGCTAGATTGAACTGGAATTTCTCAATGTTTTTGGTTACGTCCTCAACCTTAGCCGTTAACTCATCCAGGTACGCCTGATGCTCATCCGTAATCTCTGCTGGTCGGTTGTGAGTGTAGCTCTCCGGGAGATTCATCATGACAAACTTGGTTGCGTTCCAAATCTTGTTGGCAAATTTTGCCTGTCCGGCAATTTTCTCATCCGAAATATTCGAATCATTTCCGGGTGTGGTTCCGACAACCAGCGCCATCCGCAAGGCATCGGCACCGTGGTCTGCAATAACATCAACCGGATCCAGTACATTGCCTAATGATTTACTCATCTTCTCTCCACTCTCATCACGAACCATTCCGTGTAGATAAACATTCTTGAACGGGATATCACCTAGTAGGAATCCACTCATCAGCACCATGCGTGCTATCCAGAAGAAGAGAATATCATAGCCGGTCTCCAGCACATCTGTTGGATGGTATTTTTGAAAATCTTCTGTCTTGTCCGGCCAGCCAAGCGTTGAGAAGGTCCAGAGTCCCGAAGAGAACCATGTATCCAAGGTATCCGGATCCTGACTCCAGCCGTCACCTTCAGGTGCCTCTACGCCGACATGTATCTCTTCATCCTTGTACCAGACCGGAATCTGATGTCCATACCAGATCTGCCGAGAAATACACCAGTCTCGCAGATTATCAATCCAGTGATTGTAGTTTTTCTCGAATCGGTCTGGTGTTATAGAGATCTGGCCACTAGAAACTGCCTTCTGCATAATCTCCTTCAAGGTTGCTTCGCTTCCGGATGGAATTCCATTAATTTTTGAATCTTGAAGAGTGAAGGTCTTGTTTACATCAATAAACCACTGCTTCTTTGGGAGATGCTCAACAATGCCTCCGGTCCGTTCAGCTTGACCAACATTTTTTGTGATTTCTTCGGTTTCCTCAATCAGCGCAGCCTCATCCAGCTTCTCAACGATTGCCTCGCGAGCATTCTCGATAGTTTTTCCGGCCATATCGCCAGCCGCATCAGTCATTCGACCATCCTCACCAATAACCTGTTTGGAGAGCAGGTTATGTCGCCGTGCTAATCCTTCATCAGTGATTGAGTGGGCGGGTGTTACACCAACAGCACCGGTTCCGAAATCGGGATCGATTTCCTCATCAGCCACGACCTGAATTTCAAGCTCTACGCCTAGGAAATTGGCGGTCAAGGTCTCTCCAACGTACTCGCTGTAGCGATCATCCTCGGGGTGTACCGCAATAGCAGTGTCTCCAAACTTGGTCTCTGGTCGTGTGGTCGAGATTGGAATAGGGAAGTCGGCGTCGTATCGAAAGGTCCATAGCTGGCCGCTTGTCTCGATGTGTTCAACCTCGTCATCGGAAACAGTTGTGCCACCAATCGGGTCCCAGTTAACAACGCGGTCACCACGGTAGATCAGCCCGGCTTCATACATCTGCTTGAATGCTGTCCGAACGGCCTTTTCGCGTGGCTTGTCTAAGGTAAAGGCTTCACGAGACCAGTCCAATGAGGCACCAATCTTTTTCAGCTGTCCTTCGATGGTGTCATGACTATCCTGAGCGAACTCTTCAACCTTTTGCAGAAACTCTTCGCGTCCGAGATCAAAGCGGTCGTACCCGGTCGCTTCCTGAAGCTTTCGCTCAACCTTTGATTGAGTTGCAATAGCTGCGTGGTCAGTGCCTGGCAGCCACAGCGTTTCCTGACCGTTCATTCGGTGGTAGCGAGCCATGATGTCCTGCACTGTCACCATCATTGCGTGACCAACATGAAGCGTACCGGTTACATTCGGTGGTGGGAGTACCATCGAGAACGGCTCCTTGTCTGTATCAATATTGCTTTGCGTGTCCGGATTAAAGGCGCCAGACTCCAGCCAGGCTTCCTGCATGCGTGGTTCGTGATCCGCCGGATCATACTGTCCATCAAGGTTTTTTGGTATATCCATATGTGAGTTATTGTAGCATTTTAAGACTAGTAAATAAAAAGCAGCTAACCAAGGTCAAACCCAAGCTGACAACTGCAACATATGTCGGAAATAATACCCAGCATAGTTTATGGACATCCGATGTCAACATACTGAGAAAGGTGTTATATAACAAATCATATAAATATAAGGTAGCGTCCGGTGTGATACACCGGTGTTGTGTGGTAAATAAAAAAGAATATGCAGATTAGGAATTTGCGGCTGATTACGGTGCTTTTGGGACAGAAACAGATAATTTTTGGATATTAGCCTTGTTTTGTCGTTTAGAAATTTTGATGTCGTTTATTAAATATTACGGATACACGCCTTATAAATAGCGATAAGGCGACTAAACGCCTAGTTTTGATTTTCCTTGACGCCTAGCAGTATTTTGGTGATTATGTATGTAGATAGCTTCCACTACCTATGAATTTATTAACGTTGCTCAGTTCTGCCTCTT
>Ga0307932_1001172_pt1 | contig 10652 bp, 8 predicted proteins | sample OrgLakmetageno48_FD_201843 | JGI IMG/M metagenome (GOLD analysis project Ga0307932, IMG submission 201843) | Saline water microbial communities from Organic Lake, Antarctica - #48 | ecosystem: Environmental > Aquatic > Non-marine Saline and Alkaline > Saline | place: Antarctica: Organic Lake...
GGTTGGAAAGAAAAACAAAAACTAACTCTTGAAGACAAAGGAAGGGGTTGTGTGGAAATTAAGGATTGGCGGAGGAGATAAAGGATTTATTTTTAAATTTCACTTTTATCACAGGCTAACATTTTTTGTTAAAGTTTTCAAAATTTTTTTGAATTAGTTTTGAGTAGTCCTTTGAAAAATTTATCAAAAAAATGATAAATTTCATAATAAATTGGACTTTAGGAGTAATTTAAAAAAATGTCTCTTGATTTTATTGAGTTGTTTTGTAAAATTAAAAGTGTGAATTGAAAAATTATCCTTGAGCCTCTTTTTAGGAAAGAGAGATGGTTGTTGCTGAAACAAATTTTGAAATTTAAATTTTAAAAATAAAAGCTTAGTTAAATATTATTTTAAACTTTGTTTAAAATAATTTAACAAGCCAAAAAACAAAATGGAAATAAAAAAAATAGAAGCTTTGGAAATTCTTGATTCCAGAGGCAATCCAACTGTTGAAGTTGAAATTACTTTAAAAAATGGAATTTCAGCTAAAGCAGCAGTTCCATCTGGGGCTTCTACTGGAACAAAAGAAGCCATAGAAATTAGAGACGGAAATGAGAAAAGATTTTTAGGTAAAGGAGTCCAGCAGGTTTGTGAGAACATTGAAAAAGAAATATTTCCTGCAATAAAAAAAGTGCCGGTTAGTCATCAAAAAGAAATTGATGCCATAATGATTGAATTGGACGGAACTGAAAATAAATCAAGGTTAGGAGCTAATGCGATATTGGCAGTTTCTTTGGCGGTTGCCAGAGTGGCTAGCGTTTATAATAAAACACCTCTTTGGAAATATTTAAGAGAAATTTATGATTTAGAGGAAGTTTTTGATTATAAAATGCCGATTCCGATGTTGAATTTGATTAATGGTGGAGAACATTCTGATAGTAGGCTAGATATTCAAGAGTTTATGGCTGTGCCTTTTGGTTTTAATAATTTTTCTGACCGATTGAGAGCTGGAGCAGAAACTTATCATTATCTTAAGAAAATTTTAGTTGAAAATAATTATCGAACTGCTGTTGGGGATGAGGGCGGTTTTGCTCCTAGGTTGAATTCTAATGAGGATGCTTTGAAATTTATTAATAAGGCTATTAAAAAAGCTGGTTATAATAAAAAACAAGTGGGAACTGGAATTGATGCGGCGGCTAGTGAATTTTATGATCAGCATTTAGAAAAATATGACTTAAATTTAGATGGAGTTGCTTTAGACAATGAAAAAATCAAGGTTATGTATCAAGAATGGATTGAGAAATATAATATGAGAGTTATTGAAGATCCAATGAGCGAGTTTGATTGGAAAGGCTGGATTAGTTTCACTGAGGACAATAAACATAAGTTGCCAATAATAGGTGATGATTTATTGGTTACTAATGAAAAAATTCTTCAAGAAGCTATCGACAAAGAAGCTTGTAACGCGGTTTTGATTAAGGTTAATCAAATTGGCTCGTTGACTGAAGCTATGGATACTATTAAATTGGCTAAAAACAACGATTTTACAGTAGTAGTTTCTCATCGCAGTGGAGAAACATCCGATGATTTTATTGCCGATTTGGCGGTGGCTGTGGAAGCAGAATATGTGAAGTTTGGAGCGCCGGCGAGAGTGGAGAGAACCATTAAATACAACAGACTACTTGAAATAGAACAAAAGGAGCGTTAGTCGATTTGGAAATAATCTTATTGTAAAATAAAATAGCCATTTAAATGGCTATTTTATTTAAATCTTATTTCTTAGATTGAATAAATTTATTCATTAAATAAGGTTTGGTTTTCAACAGCAGACTTTAGTTCGCTATAGGGATTGGTTAGGTAATAATTGGTTAAAATATTCATATCGGTTAGTCTTACTGAGGCTTTAAAACTTCTGATAGGATTTTCGTCGATGATTAGAATCTTTCCGCTAGGTATCTCTGATTTTCTTTTTTCTAATTCTTCAAGCGGAATGTTGATGCTTTTTTCAAAGTAGTTTTTCTCAAAATCAGTTTTTTTTCTAATATCTAAATAAATAAATCTTTCTCCATCAAGCAATCTTTTTCCCAAAGTTTCTAGGTCTAAAGAGGTGGATTTAGCCGCGTCTTCAATAGAAGTTGAATCTCCTGAAGATACTAAAGTAAAACCACTGGTAAGGTAATTAAATAAACCACCTTCCAAATAATTGAGTTGGTAGCCAGATTCTTTTAATTTGGAGGCTATTTCTTGACCGTTTAAAGTTTCTTCTCTTTCGATTATTATTAAAGTTTTATCTTTCGGTAAAGAGGTTGTTGAGAGTTTGTCTATTGGGATATTTTTGGAAGATTCTATGTGAGTTTCTTCGAATTCTCCTTTTTCCCTGGTATCAATAATCAAAAATTCATCTTTCCTAATAGCTTCAAAGACTTGTTTTGGTTTGATGAGAGTTAGATCGAAATCTTTTTCCTCCACTTCTTGATTAATTTTATCTAAAGTTGGTGCTTCAAAATTAGTTTTATTTTTTTTAAAAAAGAAAATACTTATAATTAAGAATAATAATACTAAAGTTATTATTCCAGCAATTAAAGTTTGTTTGTTGTTTTTCATTTTCATTTTTTATGTTAATTTATTTTTACTCTAAGTAACTTCCTAAAAAACCTGGGTAACCATTGATAAAATCTTTTATCAGCATTTCCTTTTTCCCTTCTGGCTTGATTTTTTTCAAAATAAGAGAGCCTGTCTGGGTTTGAATTAATATTTCTCCCTCTTTTTCATAAACGAAACTATTCTCAAATTCTTTGTTGGTTTTATCTGCAATCTTAATTTCAGTTAAAATTATTTTTTTTAGCTTTTTTTTATTTTTCCAAAAAGTGTAAATTTGAGGCCATAAATAGTAGGCTCTGAACTTATTGTAAATATCTTTTGCTTCTAAGTTCCAGCTAATTAAACCATCTTGTTTTTTAATAATTTTAGTAAAAGAAGCTCTTCGATGATTTTGCGGCTTAGATTGAATTTTTTTGTCTAAATATTTTTGAAGGGTTCTAAGTAAATTATCATTGGTCAATTTTAGTAGTTTTTTTTCTAAAATTGGGTAAGTATCTTTTTTATTTATGACAAGTTCTTTTTGAAGAATTATATCTCCAGTATCCACTCCAGCATCCATTTTAATTATCGTTAGACCAGTTTTCTTCAAGTTTTTAAGCAAGGCAGTTTGAATAGGAGCGGAACCTCTTAGTTTAGGTAATAAAGAAGGATGAATGTTAATAAAATCAGTTGAAATCTCAGAAGAGTCAATTATTTTTTTAGGAATAATTACTCCATAAGAAGCTACTAGTATAAGGTCGGGTTTAATTTCTTGGATTGATTTTATGAAACATTGGTCTAATTTTCTAGGTTGAATTAAGGGTAGTTTTTTCTTTAAAGCCATTTTTTTAACTTCCGAAGGTTTTAGATTTTTTTTTCGGCCAGCTAGTTTGTCCGGTTGAGTAACAACTAATGCTACTTCAATTTTTTTGGTTAAATTTTCAAGGATTTCTTTAGCAAAAAAGGAAGTTCCCATAAAAATTATTTTTAAAGTTTTTATTTCGAGATTGTTTTTATTCTTAGTTGTCATTTACTCGATCTACTATTAAAACTCCATTTAAATGATCTATTTCGTGTTGAATTGCTCTAGCTAAAAGTCCCCTGGCTCTAATTAGTTGTTTTTTGCCGTTAGTGTCAGTAGCTTTAACTTTAATTCTTTTGTGTCTTTTAATGTCTAAAAATTTATTTGGAAAAGAGAGACAGCCTTCTTGGGAAGGAATTTTCTCCTTGGAGAGACTTTTTATTTCTGGATTTATCAAGACAAAAAGTTCATTTTCTATTTCTATGATGCAAATTTGTAAATTTTCACCAACTTGAGGAGCCGCTAGCCCTAAGCCATTATTAGCTCTTAAAGTTTGGGTCATTTCCAAGATAAGTTGTTTGGTTTTTACGCTGGTGGGGTCCGTGACCTTTTCAGAAACTTTTCTTAAAATTTCATTGGGATATTTTATTATTTTCATAGTTATTGTTTTAAATTAATTTATATTTCGGTCTATCAAAAGATATTTTCTGGGTCAGGATCGATGTTCCATTGTTGAGAAATTTTCTTTAAATTTTCATTTAAAACAGAAAATTTTTGATCGGGTTTAATTTTGATTAAAATATGTTTATTCCAAAAGATACCCCTTTTTTTAACAAAACCATAATAAGGCTCAAAAATTTGAAAACCTTCTTTCTCAAATTGACTTTGTAATTGATTATATAACTTTTGACTGTTTTTTTCAACCCTTTCTTTTTTTATGTCTCTCAAAGACAATTTAAAAATTCTACTGTAAGGCGGATAATTTAAGCTTTTTCGAGTAAGGAGTTCTTTTTTTGCAAATTTAAGCCAATCCCAATTCTCAAGGTAGTTTAAAATTTTCAGATTAGACTTAAAGGTTTGAATATACATAAGCCCTTTTTGATTGCTGTTGGGACGGTTAAGCCTTCCTCCAATTTGAAAAAAACCTCCTAGCCATCTTTCATCAAATTTGTAATCAGCTTTTCCAGTCCATCTTTGAGCATTCAAAATTGCTACTAAATCTATATTGGGAAAATCAAATCCCTTAGCGATAGTTTGGTTGCCGACTAAAAAATTTATCTTGTTCCCTTTGATTTTATTGAATAGTTTTTCTCGATGTTGATTTTTCTCAAAATTGCTTCTTCCTATTACTTCTAATTTTGCTTGAGGGAAGAATTTTTTTAATTGGTTGGCTACTGATTCAGTCCCGAAGCCAATATTCTTTAATTTATAACTTTTGCAGTTTGGACAGTTGCTTAAGCTGGATAATTTATAATTACAATGAAGACAGTGGTATTCATCTTTGGTATGGACTAAAGAGGTTTGACACTTGGGACATTTCAGCGAAGTTTTACAATTTTCACAAAAAACTGCCTGACTTTTCCCATGATAGGGTACTAAGATCAAAACAATTTTTTTGAGAGCGATGGTCTTTTTAAAACTTTCAATTAATTTTTGAGAAAAAATTATGTCTCCTTGCTTTTGATAACTTTCTTCCCATAAATTGAGAATTTTAATTGCAGGTTTTCTGATTTTAGTTTGATTTATTTCCAAACTAGGGAGTTTAATTAACTCCCAATTATTTTGTTTGTTTTTAGCATTCCAGTAATTATTGACCGATGGAGTAGCTGAAAGAAAAACTAATCGGGAATTGGTTTGTTTGGAAAGCCAACCAGTCACTTTTTCTACATGGTATTTGGGATTTTTATCCCAGTTTTTATGGGAAATATCTTGTTCTTCGTCAACCACAATCAATCCTAAATTTTTAAAAGGCATAAAACAACCAATTTTGGTGGAGATTAAAATATCAATTTGTCCATTTTTTAAATTTTTCCAAATAGTAGAGACTTCAGAGGGTTTGAGCTTGGAATGGAGCAGTGCTACTTTTTTATTGTGAAATCTTTTTTGATAAGGATAAATTTCTTGATAGGATAAAAATATTTCCGGTAAAACAACTAAAGATTGTTGACCTTTTTTTAATTTTCTTTTTATTAATTCCATAGCTATTTCAGTTTTTCCTGAAGAAGAAGGGCCGAAAATTAGACTTTTTTTAGTTTTAGTTTTTAAAATTTTCTGAATGACTTCTCCTTGTTCTTTGGTTAAAACAATTTTTTTATCGGGAGTTATCGTTTCCGATTTTATTTCTGAAATTTTTTTGGTTAAATTGAAAACAAAAAACTTTAAAACCACTCCCAGCGGAGAATAATAGTAATCGGAAATTTTTTGAGCTAATTTCAATTGATCTGAGTTAATTAAATCTAGGGTTTTAATTTTTAAAATATTTCTGGTTCTAAAGGAAGGTTTGCTTTGCTTTTCAAAGACAACACCTTTAATGTTTTTTTTACCAAATGGAATAAACACCAAAGTTCCGAAAGGAATTTTTTCATTGAATTTATAAGTAAAAAAAGGACACTTGTTTAGGGGTATTTTAACTAAAGGTATGACCTGGTAATAGTGATTTTCCATATTTTTATCTAATTATCCATCTTCCAATTAAATAACCACTTCCTAAAGGAGCTTCATAGGAAATTTGATCAAATTTATTTCGAGTGCCAGTTAGACTTCCTAGCGCAATTATGATTGATTTTAATCCAAGCTCACCAGCTTCTTGGCAAAAATCTGGATTAAGTTTTAAGATGCGGTCGTTCTCAGATTTTCTCAAAAGTTTGATCAAAGTTTGATCAAACTTAACTCCATAAGGAGAATATTTTTCTGGAGATTTATCTGAAATTCTTTGAGATAAATCTCCGCTGACTATCAAGGCAATGTTTTCTTCTACCTCATTTAAAAAATTTTTTAAAATTTTACCTAATTGATAATGAGTATCCCAACTTAAAGAAGTAAAAGTAATATTGATTATCTGGGGTCTTTTTTTTAATTTTTTATTGAAAAAAGATAAAGGAACTAGCGTTCCATAGTCAATTTCATTTTCTTGAATGGCTTCAATAGGAAAGTTTTGATTACGAAGATTTTTCAAGATAGCTTTGGCTAGAGAATAATTTCCTTGATAAGAATAATTTTCACTGTTGTTAATACCGAATTTCTGGAAACTACCTTGGAGATTTTTTTCTATATTGATAGTGAATTTGTCGTAACGCAGAGGACCCTTGGGGGAAATAAAAATGATAGTATCGGGATTGAATTTGAAAAGTTCAGCGGAGATTTTTTCCATTCCGTTAACGGTTTTTTTAGTTAATAAGAAATCACTCTGATTTATTTCAGGTATAATAGCTGGCGAAAAAGGTGTTATTCCGATGAAATTTAACATTGGTTGAAAATTAGCTTAATTTAATTTACTGTATCATAAAAAAATAAAATAAAAAAACCTTGGTTTAAAATAAAAATTTTCTCTTGACAGCTTTTTCAGGTGAATTTATACTAGTATAGTGATTTAATAAAAAAACACTATATATTGTGTTTTTGATTTAAAAAAGGTAAAATAAAACTAAAATGAAATGTCCATATTGTGGTTATGAAGAAACTAGAGTTATTGACTCAAGAGATACTAATGAAAATAAAACCATCAGGAGAAGACGAGAATGTGAAAAATGTTCAGCTAGATTTTCTACTTATGAGAATATTGAAATTTTAAATAGAATAGTTGTCAAAAGAGATGGCTCCAAAGAACCTTATCAAAGGGAAAAAATAGAAGAGGGGATTAAAAAAGCGACCAATAAAAGATTTAAAGGAGATGATCTTCGGCAATTAATAGACGAAATAGAAACAGAAATAAATTGTGAGGGAAAAAATGAATTTAGTTCTAAAAAAATTGGTAACGCTATTTTGGAAAAATTACAGAAAAAAGATCAAGTGGCTTATTTGAGATTTGTTTCAGTTTTCAAATCATTTGGTAGCGGAAAGAGATTTGTTAAAGAGTTTAATCGGATTGAAAAGAATAAATAAAAGAGTTATTTGAAATATTTTTTAGAGTAAACTTGGTAAATATCTAATTCGTTTATTTTTATAAAATATTAATTTATTATTAAGAGCCTGAGTTAAGGCCTTCGCGGGAAGAATAACAGTTTAAATTTTTTTGATTAATTAAAAAACTCTTCCTAACACCCTCTTTAGGAAAGGGGGAAACCGCAGATAAAGTAAATTTTGAAATTTAGAGTTTGAAGCATTTATAAAATTGTCACCAATAATTTTAAATATATAGGGGTTTAAGTAATTAAACAGAAAATAAGCCCAGTTGAATAGCATTTTAAACTTTGTTTAAAATGATTCAACGGGACAAGTAAAAAATGAAAAAACAAAAAAAACAGGGAGTTAAAAAAATAACTAAAAAAAATCTTGATAAAAAATTTGATAAAATTATCAAGCGAGATGGTTCAATTGTTGATTTTGAACAGGGTAAAATAAAAGAAGCCATATATAAAGCTTTTAAAGAAGTCGGCGAAGGAAGTGTAAAAGCATCTGAAAATGTTACCAAAAAAGTTGTTCAGATGTTGTTTAAAAAAGCTAGACCAGGTTATATCCCTAGTATTGAAGAAGTGCAAGACACCATTGAACGGGTTCTGATGATTCTTGATTTTGAAAAAACCGCTAAAGCTTATATTTTATACAGAGACAAAAGAAGCAAACTAAGAGACACTGAAAAAACTTTGGATGAGGCAGTTGATTTGGTTGATCAGTATTTAAAAGAACTTGATTGGCAAGTGAAAGAGAATTCCAATATGGCTTATTCTTTACAAGGTTTAAATAATTATATTTCATCTATTGTTAGTGGAAAATATTGGATGGAAAGAGTTTATCCCAAATCAATTAAAAGGGCTCATGAGGAAGGCGATTTTCATGTGCATGATTTAGATAAAATTGCTGCTTATTGTTGCGGTTGGGATTTGCAGGATTTGTTGACGCAAGGTTTTACTGGAGTGGCTGGAAAAGTTTCTTGTAAACCTCCAAAACATTTGAAACCAGCTTTGGGGCAATTGGTTAACTTTTTTTATACTACTCAAGGGGAAACTGCTGGAGCACAGGCGGTAGCTAATTTCGATACACTTTTGGCGCCTTTTGTTAAATATGATGGACTGGATTACAAAGCCGTCAAACAAGCTATGCAAGAGTTTGTTTTTAATTTGAATGTTCCAACTAGGGTCGGCTTTCAAACACCTTTTACTAATATTACTATGGATTTGAATTGTCCAAAAATGTTCAAAAATCAAAATGTTATTGTTGGTGGAAAACCTCAAAAAGAAGTCTATGGAGATTTTCAAGAAGAAATGAATATGATTAATCAGGCTTTTGCCGAAGTTATGAGTGAGGGGGATGCTACTGGCAGGGTGTTTACTTTTCCCATTCCAACTTACAATATCACCAAAGATTTTAACTGGGAGGATAAAAAGTTAGATAAAGTTTGGCAAATGACCGCTAAATATGGTATTCCGTATTTTGCTAATTTCGTTAACTCTGAAATGGACCCCGAAGATGCTCGTTCAATGTGTTGTCGTTTAAGGTTGGATAATAGAGAGTTGCATAAGAGAATGGGTGGTTTGTTTGGGGCCGCTCCCTTGACTGGTTCAATTGGAGTGGTGACTATCAATCTACCTAGAATCGGATATCTATCAAAAGACAAAAAAGACTTTCTTAAAAGATTGGATGTTCTAATGGAAAAAGCTAAAGACAGCTTAGAGGTTAAAAGAAAGATAATTGAGAAATTTACTGAATCTGGATTGTATCCTTATTCCAAGTTTTATTTAAAAGATATTTTCAAAAGAAGAGGCTCTTATTGGGGAAATCATTTTTCCACTATCGGAATTATTGGAATGAATGAAGCTCTGTTGAATTTAATCGGAGAAAATATAACTACCAAGAAAGGAGTTAAGTTTGCTGAAGAGGTTTTAATACATATGCGAGAGCGAATGATTGAATTTCAAAAAGAAACTGATAATCTATATAATTTAGAAGCTACTCCAGCTGAAGGAACCAGTTATCGTTTAGCCTTGAAGGATAAAAAAAGATTTCCTAAGATGACTTTTGCTAATTGTGATGAAAAAAATCCTCATCCGACCCCTTATTACACTAATTCTTCTCAATTACCAGTTGGTTTTTCCGACGATGCCTATGAGGCTATGGACTTGCAAGATAATTTGCAAACAAAATACACTGGAGGAACAGTTTTCCACACTTTTTTGGGAGAAAAAATTCAGGATATCGAAACGGTTAAAAGTTTTGTTAAAAAAATTGCTCATGGATATAAGATGCCTTATTTCACTTTGTCGCCGACATTCAGCGTTTGCCCAGTTCATGGCTATTTGGAAGGTGAGCATAAACAATGTCCAAAATGTTTGATTGAACAGGGTTGTGAAGTTTATTCCAGAATTGTTGGGTATATCCGTCCAGTACAACAGTGGAATGTGGGGAAGACAGCGGAGTTTTCAGATAGAACTACTTTTAAGGTTTAGCTTGGTGATTTTAATTTGTGTTTGAGTAGCTTGAAAAAGGAAGTGGATAGGAAAAACCCCCTTAATCCCCCTTTATTAAGAGGGAGGTCTGCTAGGAAGTTTCGTTTAAAGATGAGGGAGATAAAAGTGAACTGGAGAGTGGGATTTGCTAAGAATATTCTATCTTAAATATCTTAAAAGATATTCCAGATATCTTATTAGAACGTATAAATAAGGCAAAAAACCCGCCACTCGCTCTCCCCCTTGGTAAAGGGGGAATTAAAGGGGGTTTTTGAGAAAGCGGGAAAGAAGTTAAGCTAAAAAACCTCCCCAACCCTCCTTTAAAAAAGGAGGGGGACTACTAGGAAGATTTTAAAAGAAGTTAAACTAAAAAACCCTCCTAGCCTCCCTTTAAAAAGGGAGGAATCCGCTAAAAATGTTTTTGAGAAATATGAAAGTGGTTGAACTAAAATAAAAACAAAAAAGATTAATAAAGAAATTGATACAATTATTATCGAGGATTGAAGTTGGGGGCTCGAGATTAACATATAGATGTAAAAATTAATAAAAAAAATGACAAAATCAATACCAAAAAATACTCATTGTGTTGATTGCAATGTGGAGATAAAGCCAGGAGATACGGAGGTAAGTTATTGGAAAAAAGAAAAAACTTATCGTTGCAAACAGTGTACTAATAATATTGTTGGAAC
>Ga0307932_1001173_pt1 | contig 10641 bp, 8 predicted proteins | sample OrgLakmetageno48_FD_201843 | JGI IMG/M metagenome (GOLD analysis project Ga0307932, IMG submission 201843) | Saline water microbial communities from Organic Lake, Antarctica - #48 | ecosystem: Environmental > Aquatic > Non-marine Saline and Alkaline > Saline | place: Antarctica: Organic Lake...
AAGACTTTCCCTATAACAAAGCCAAACGGTCACTCACAAAATTTACCCCGGGTGATGTGACCACGTTGTCGCAGTCGCTGCTCGAGCTGTACCACGATGGTCACGGCGGTATCCGCGATATTGATCTGGCGTTGGAGGAGTGGGTGTTGAGTGGAAGGTGAGTGGTACTATTCTTACATGAATTCCACTACCTACCGAGCCTTTGGTATTGCAACCCTACTCTCAGCGATTCTAGTATTTGCTGGTTCCTTACTTGCTCCTGTCGAGGTTCGGTTTGTAGAAACAATTACGGCCTCAACCGCAATCTCAGGACTAATATTTGGTGGAGCGAGCATAACTTTAGTGTTCTTGTCTCACTACGTAGCACAACTCAGTAATCGTTATGGACGACGAAATACCATTCTGTATGGATTGTTGTTTGGCTTTATTTATGCATTATTGTATGCATCGGTAGTAAATACGTTAGGATTGCTGGGTGTAAAATTTGCCTGGGCTTTTGCAATCGCTGCAACTAATCCAATTTTGGCTGCGTATGTACAGCATCTATTGGTAGGGAATAAAAACCAAGGCCGTTATTTTGGTTACTACTACGCCGTGCAATCAATTGCCGGCAGCGCCGGTGCATTGTTAGGAGGTTATTTATTTACGCTGGCAGGTTTTTATTTAGTTGCATATGCGCTTGCTGGGGCGTATGCCGTAGCGTTTTTAATAACGCTTTTTTTACCAAACGATGAGAGTAATTCTAAAGTAGAAGGTGATGTAAAATTACAGACTCAAACTTACTCAATCTTCGCTTTACTAAAAGTATTATTGACGAAACCAAGTTTACGTTTTTATCTTGCAAGCAACATAGCGACAGCTCCTAACTGGGGAGTGAAACCATTTTTGTGGCCGTTGGTCATTTTTGCAATTAGTGGCAGTGATGTAATAACGGGATCAATTTTTGCGACGATGGGGCTAGTCGCTTTTATGTTACTTCCGTTTGCAGGGATGGTTGCAGACAAGGTGGGACCATATAGAGTTATAGTTGTAGAACTTTTTTTATTTAGCGTTACTGGCATCACGATGGCACTTACAGGTACTATTGCGGTGTTCTGGGTAGCAGCAGCTGTGTATACAATCGCTGAAGTGTTTAATTTAGCACAGGCGATGATCTTAACCGAAGAGCTTGATGAGAACATACGCAGTCAAGCAATGGCGCTCGATACAGCATTTGATCAGATCATTGGCTTCATCTCTCCTTTACTAGCAGGAGTGTTAGTTACACTGTATTCACCATCAGTAGCACTTTTGTTTTTTATGTCGCTGTATGTTTTTGGTTTTGTCGCAACTCTCAGTTTGTTTCGAAAGCATCAGTTTGGCGTTAGGTGTTGAAATACCTAACATTTAAATCTTAAAAAATAGTCAGCCATAAATTTGCTCCAGGAGATGTAACTAAATTGTCACAGTCACTGCTCGAGCTGTATCACGATGGTCACGGCGGTATCCGCGATATTGATCTAGCACTCGAGGAGTGGGTATTGTCAGGTAAATAAAAATCGATGACAGATGTCATCGATTGTAATCAGGCTCGACCATAGGCTTCGGCAATGGGTATCTCTGTTGCATCTACTGTAGCTTTGCTTTCGTTACTATATAAGTATCAAGTGGTACTATATTTACATGCAGCAATTCGCAGAAAAATTATTCAGTGATCAACCTGGTACAACTCATCATTTGGTAAATGATTTTTTCGCACTACTGACGATTATTTCGATTATTTCTTTGGTACTAGAAACAGTCCCGTCTTTGTCAGGTTATAGCCAAACCTTTTTGATTATTGAGTGGGTGGCGGTACTGTTTTTTACAGTAGAGTATGTTGGCAGGACGGTAGTAGCAAAACCTACGTGGCGATACCCGGTCAGTTTTTTTGGGATTATTGATCTTATAGCGATCGTGCCGACCTTCCTGGGACTAGGTAACTTTACGTTCCTCAAGTCGGCTCGGGCGTTGCGCATCATTAGATTGTTGCGGATGCTTCGATTAGCCAAGGTTACACGCAGCGGGGTAGTCGATGATGCAAATATGAGTGTGTTGTCACTGAACGTACTGATTTATTTTGTCACGCTGGTATTTGCTTTGCTGGTGACTGGGACTGCGATGTATTTGGTCGAGCCAACTGCTGCCGCTTTTGCTAGTATTCCGGCTGGTATGTGGTGGTCGCTCAAGGTATTCATGGCTGGAATCCCAGTGACTGAGCCGGTGACACAGTTAGGTGAATTCTTCTTTGTATTGACGCGGTTTGTTGGATTGTTACTGTTAGGATTATTGATCGGAGTAGTAGGGAATGTGTTTCGGGTTGTGTTGGGAGAGAAATAAATATGGACATTTTTGATCTACAAGACGGTGATAATAAAGAATTTGAAACGTTTAAAAATGTTGAGTGGAAAATTGCTGATCAGGAACACTATGGAGATAAGCCACCTAATTTTGAAGTAATTTCTAAAACGTTCGTTTCAAAATTTGAAAATAAGATTGTTGGTCAAATCGAATTAAAAATCGATCAAGGTGTAGCAAAGATTGAATCGCTTCTGGTTGGCAGTGAGCAACAAGGTAAAGGAATCGGACGAGAGCTAGTAATAGCTGGTGAAAAATGGGCAGTAGAAAACGGTGCACATAAAATTACTCTCGAGACAGGGGAAAGTTGGTCAGCAAAATCATTTTACAAGAAATTAGGTTATGAATTCAGAGTTGTGTTACCCAACGATGTTGCTCACCAGAATTTTGTTTTGATGGATAAGATGTTGAGGTAATTCTTCAAGAGATCTCGGTCTCTACTAAAACAACTAGGGGTGTTTTTTGAATACTAGTTACTACCAAGTACATCTTTTATCGTTGGACCAAGCTTCTGTACAAAGAGCGGGGTATACGTCTGGAAAAAGGCGTACATATCATCATAGCTATCAGCATCGTAGATACTGTATCCCTCATGCTGGATTTTGATGCGGCTAGCCTGCTTATCGTCTAGTCGTTCAAAATCAAGGGTGTGACCAAGAGCAGCTTCAAGCCGCTCTTTGTGTTGTTCAAGTAGGTCAAATCGCTCTTTTGCCTGCTGACCACTTAGGTACACTTCAACGCGTACATACGATTTGGTTGCGACCAGCGCAACCCTCGCACCAGGTACACCAAAACCAGTCCCGACATATATTCGATCACTGGGTGTGATATCTATGCCGTGCGTATCACTTAGTTGCTGTGTAACAGTGTTCCAAAAACTAAAACGCTGTTCGTGGCGGATGGTAGTTGATTCACTCTCTTGTTCTTTCTTTGCTACTTTTATCATGTAGTCCTCAGCTTCTTTGATTGGAATTATCTGCAGAGCGTCAAAGAAGAGACTATTAGCACTTTTGTATAGAGTCGTTTTAATACAACGAATATCGATTCCACACGAACGAAGCCAAAGAGCACTGGCAGTGACCTCAGGTCTATATTCTTTAGCGACCAAGATAATACGTGGTCTGACATTTTTAGCGAGTAACTCTTCGTACTCAGAACCTAAAAATGTCTCTAACTTATCGGTGGCTGATGTCTTGGTAGGAGAAGTCTCTAGGTATGCTTGGTACAGTTCTATGATTTGGTCAGTAGTGAGGGTTGAGCAGTATGCTGCGTATTTGATTGACTGCCAAGTTACATCCTTACCCGAGTCATCACGTTTATTCTCAATGACAACAATATTGCCCTTGGTATCAATTGCAAGCAGGTCTAGTCTTTCGTTGGTTTTATCAAATCCGGCAAACTCTTTTTGAATGATGAGTAGTGGTTCACCTAAACACTCAGGATTCTTGTCGATCCATTCTTGTAAATCGTACCGCTCCTGGAGATTTTCTTCTGAAAAACTAGTCTGATCTATCTTAGCGATACTTCGGCCGTCTTTATTTACCATGTACATACTTAAATAATAGCCCATTACATTAGATTAGTCAGCAATATGCAACAAGCTTAAAACCCCTAAAAATGATATTCTGTATGCAATTATGGCTTCAAATTTAGAAAATAGTTTCAAACGGATTGATAACGAATTGTGGACAGATGGTGGCGCTAACAATGCTGGTGACTACATAACTCAAATATCATGGGTCTTGTTCTTGAAGTACCTTGAAGATCTGGAAACGAGACGGAAAATTGATGCAGAGCTGGATAACAAAAAATACACCCCAATTATTAAAGATGAATTCAGGTGGCATTATTGGGCAATGCCAAAAAAGGCCGATGGTACCAAAGACATCACAGCTGCTCTGACGGGGAAGGACTTACTTGATAAGGTAAACAATGAACTATTTCCGTATCTAAGAGCTTTCAAAAACACAACAGAAGATACTAAAACCATTGCCTATAAGATAGGTGAAATATTTAGTGAGATTGATTGTAAGATCCTAAATGGAAATACACTACGATCAGTGCTCGATACTATCGATGAATTAGAGTTTAAGACACAAGATCAGCTTGACGATCTTTCTAATTTGTTCGAGGACCGACTAAAACTCCTTGGAGGAGCTGGACGGAGTGGGGAATATTACACCCCACGTCCTCTGATTAAAACCATGATCAAGGCACTTGATTTAGAGCCTGGAAAAACTATCTATGACGGAGCTGCTGGAACAGCTGGCTTTTTGACTGAAGCGTTTGATTTCCTTAAAGCAAAAGATTTGTCTGGAAAAGAGCTTAAGTTTCTTAAGGAAAATACGTTTACTGGGAAGAATAAAATGGCTCAGCCGTATCTGCTTGGGACTATGAACATGATCTTGCATGGTATAGAAGCACCAAACATGGTTCATACCAATACGTTGACCGAGGATACTGCAGACATACAGCAGAAAGACCGGTTTGATTATATCCTTGCCAACCCGCCATTTGGTGGAAAAGAAAAACCAGAAGTCCAAAGAAATTTCCCAGTAAAGACCGGCGCAACTGAACTGCTATTTTTACAGCACTTTATGCGTAGCTTGAAAGCAGGAGGTAGTGCTGCGGTTGTTATCAAAAACACGTTTCTATCTAATACTGATAATGCGACTACTTCTGTACGCAAAGAACTGCTTGAAACATGTGATTTACACACGGTTCTTGATTTGCCGGGAGGAGCCTTTACAGCGAATGCTTCAACTGGAGTAAAAACAGTAGTTCTATTTTTTGAGAAAGGGAAGCCGACAAAAAAGACCTGGTTCTATCAGCTTGATGCTGGTCGTAGTCTAGGTAAGACGGATCCAATCAATGAAAAGGATTTTGCTGAATTTTTGAAGCTGTACAAAAAGAAAGAAGACAGCTTGGTGAGTTGGTCAGTAGCAACTTCTGATGTCGATAGTAAGACATTTGATTTGTCTGTTAAGAACCCAAACATTCCAGAAGAAGCGCCACTTCGCACACCAAAGGAGATCATTAAGTCTTTAGAGAATCTCGATAAAGAAGCTGCAGTAATTCTTAGTAAATTAAAATGAATAAAGAGTGGAAGGCAAGGACACTTGGTGAGGTTTGCAGTGTTTTTCTTGACGGTGACTGGATAGAAAGTAAAGACCAGTCATCCTCAGGAATTCGACTAATTCAAACTGGAAATGTTGGTGAGGGTGTGTTTAAAGATAGAAAAGCAAAAGCGAGATACATTTCAGAAGAAACTTCTAAAAGATTGAATTGCACCGAAATAGTGCAAGGAGATTGTCTAATTTCTAGACTGCCAGAACCTGTTGGTCGTGCTTGTTTACTACCTGAAACTGATGAATCAATGATAACTGCAGTAGATTGTAGTATTTTGCGCTTTAATGAAACACTAGAATCTAAATACTTTATTTACTATTCTCTATCTTCACAATACTTATCATCAGTAGATAGACAGTGCTCTGGTGCCACAAGGAAAAGAATTAGTCGCAAAAAGTTGATGTTAATAGAAATACCGCTACCCTCAATCTTAGAACAAAAAAGAATTGTAAAAATTTTGGATGAGAAGTTTGAGGTGATTGATCAGCTGAAACGAGTTGCTGAAGCACAGCTGTCGAGCGCAAAAGATCTTTTTGAGAGTCGGTTGAATGAGGTATTTGCATCTGACATTAAATGCAAACAAGTGTTATTGGTAGACATTTTAAAATTAGAGTATGGAAAACCATTAGATCGATCTGAGCGATCAGCTATAGGTGCTTATCCAGTTTATGGAGCCAATGGTATCAAAGCTTACAGTGAAAAGTATTTTTGTGACCAGGAAGGTATTGTTGTGGGACGTAAAGGTTCTGCAGGGGAAGTTAATATAACTCATACAAAGTTTTGGCCACTTGATGTGACGTATTTCGTGACATGTGATAGGAATCAAAACAATCTTGTTTATATTTTTTATTTATTGAAGTCATTGAAACTGCAGCAGTATGCAACTGGAGTAAAGCCAGGCTTAAACAGAAATGATGCGTATGCAATCAGTATCAATCTTAAAAGCCTTGATGAGCAGTTAAAAGTTGTGAAAAAACTCGATAGACTATCTAAACAAACAAAAGACTTAGAAGTTATTTTTCTGCAGAAAGTCACCGAACTAGAAGAACTCAAAAAATCCTACCTCCACCAAGCGTTCTCAGGCAACTTATAAGATTTATGTTATTTTATAGATATGAAAACTGAGGCTGATACACGTAAGGAATATATTGACCCAGCGCTAGACGTGGCAAAGTGGAGTCATAACCTGACCGAGGGTTCTATGGTCAACTGTGAGTTCAAAATCACCGATGGTCGGATGCTATCTGGTGGTGCTAGAGCAAAGCAAAAATTTGCTGACTACGTGTTGTCATACAAGAATCAGAAGCTGGCTATCATTGAAGCAAAAAAGGAAAGTGAAGAACCAACGGAAGGTCTAGAGCAAGTGAAGGATTACGCCAAGCTACTTAATCTACGGTTTGTTTACTCTACTAACGGCAGACAGATTTATTTCTTCGATATGGAGGCTGGGCGAGGTGAGTTTGTAGAAGGGTACTTAACACCTGACGCACTGTATCGAATGGTTAATGGAGAGCAGTCTGACATAGAGGCTCGAGTAGCAAAAGAACCTTTCCATAAAAATAAATATGACCCTAGGTACTATCAAGAGAATGCTATTAATGCAGCCCTGAAAGCGATAACTACTGGCGAACAGAGGGTACTTTTAACTCTGGCGACAGGTACTGGTAAAACGTTCATCTCTTTCCAAATAGTATGGAAGCTTTTCAATGCTAGATGGAATAATCGAGGTGACGAGCGGCGTCCAAGAATCCTTTTCTTAGCAGATCGTAATGTTTTAATCACACAAGCGATGGGTGACTTTAATCCACTCGACGATGAAATAGTACGAGTAAACTCAGAAAAAATAAGAAAGAACGGTGGCAAAATTCCTACCAACGCAAACCTCTTTTTCTCTATTTACCAAGCGATGACTGGAGGTGGAGATACACCTTATTACAAAGACTACCCAACGGACTTTTTTGATTTAATTATTATTGATGAGTGTCACCGGGGAGGGGCTTCAAACGATGGTAATTGGCGGGCAGTGCTTGATCATTTTGCGTCGGCTACACACCTAGGTCTCACTGCTACTCCAAAGCGCGATGACAACGTAAATACCTACGAGTATTTTGGTGATCCACGCTATACGTATTCGCTTCGCGCGGGAATTGAGGACGGATTTCTCACACCGTTTAAAGTTAAAAAAGTTAGTACTACTATCGATACTTGGAAGCCAGGTCCAGGAGATATTGTGCTTGAAGGGGAAGTAGAGCAAGAAGAATATACAAAAGAAGATATGAACCGCAAAATCGTGATTGCTGATCGTGAAGAAGCTTTTGTGCGACTGATGCTTAAGGAAATGGATGAGAAGCAGAAAGCGATTATTTTTTGTATGAGTGAAAAACACGCTCTGATGATTCGTGATTTCGTTAATAAACACAAACAGAGTGATAATGCTGATTACTGTGTTCGCGTTACTGCTTCAGAGGGTGCTGTTGGGGATCAGTGGTTGGAAGTATTTAGAGACAACGAAAAAACTATTCCGACTATTCTCACAACTTCACAAAAACTATCGACTGGTGTGGATGCCAGGAACCTCAGATACGTAGTGTTGATGCGGCCTGTAGGCTCTATGGTTGAATTTAAACAGATCGTTGGTCGTGGTACTCGAGTATATGAAGGGAAAGATCACTTCACAATTATAGATTTTTACGACAACCACGAAAAGTTCTCTGATAAAGAGTGGGACGGACCACCTGAGGAGATTGAAACTAAGGAAGTCTCTGAAGTAGAAGATGAACCTGCAAAGAAAGAAAAGACTCTCAAAGAGGCAATAGAGGACGCTTTAGAAAAACCTGAAAAGAAACAAATGCTTGCTGTGCAGTTTGCTCCACACAGGACAGCGTTTCTGGATTCCATGATTGAGACACTGTACTTTGATACCGATGGTAAACCTGTGTCGCCCGAACAATTCTTAAAAGATCTATTTACCAAACTTCCAGATTTTTTCGGAGATGAGGAAGCGTTACGAACTATTTGGTCTAACCAAGACACACGTAATAAGCTAGTTGATGAATTAGCAGAAAGGGGATTTGATTTAGACAAACTCCTTAAGCTCCGTGACGCTTTCAAAGCTGAAGATTCAGACATATATGATCTGCTTCGATTTGTAGTGTTCGATAAAGAGATTATTTCTCGTAAGGATAGACTGTCTACTGCTGATACTCATTTTAAAGATGAGCTAGATGAGAAGAACCAGGAGTTTGTAGAATTTGTAATGTCACAGTATGAGAAGAATGGTTTTGAATCACTTAATGATTTAACAAATCTTATTAACCTGAAGTATGGAAATAGCTCGGTGGTAGAAGAGATGGGGGGAGTGGCTGTAGTCAAAGATAATTTTGCGACACTACAGGAAGCTATTTATAAAATGTAGGGTTAAAAATAATATAACAACGACCAAGGTTTCCGGTAAGGATCTAATTGCTATTTGTTGTGCTTAAGGCATAATTTGAACATGAAGATAAAGTCTCTCAATGCTGAAAATCATCCATCTTTAGGAACTTTTAACTATAATTTCGTAGATACTAGTCTTATTACTTTGTTGGTAGGTCAGAATGGTAGTGGAAAAACACGTCTTATTGAGGAGCTTTATAAACTCCTTAATTCTGGTTTTAGATTATGGACAGATAAACTTTATTCAGAAAGTAAAACAAAGATTGAATTGAACGTTATTTTTTCTGGGGACGATTGCAAATTCTTGAATATCACCACTGGCAATCTTACTTTTAAACTGGATTACTCTGACATTTTGAATAAAAATCAATGGCAAACAATTACTGTTATTAACGCCGACGATGGAGTGGATTTAACAAATGTTCTCTTGCCAAAATTACAAATTGAGCCAACTAAAGATGGGTTCTATAAATTGTTACAACAAAAAATCCGGTATTCTAGCGTACTTATCAATTTTGAGTATAAACCCGTAATAGCTTTTGCAGAAAAGGTTGATGATGAAGAGAAGGTTCAAACTAAATCAACAGCTGATGTTGCTGATGATATTAATAAATTACTAGTTGCAACTTATTATAAGGATGGAGCAGAAGCCAGGAAGAAATTTGAATCAGGAGAGTTAAAATCTGGAGAAGGGAAGTATAAAGGAGACTTTGATAGATTTGTTGACGCTTATAATGAACTATTTACAAACAAAGAGATAGTCGGCGTGGAAGTTGAGAGTGATGATAATAAGATAAGGATATTAAACAAAGATACGGGAAAGACTTTTGGCATTGAGGGTCTTAGTTCGGGTGAACAGCAAGTTGTGTACAGAGTTGGCTACCTGTTAAAGAATCTGAACATAAAAACAGGCGGTATTGTTTTTATTGATGAACCTGAATTAAGTCTCCATCCTGAATGGCAGATTGGGTATATACCATTTTTACAAAAAATATTTGGTACGGATATACAGTTCATACTTGCTACCCATTCCCCTTATATTGTTAAGTCAGGTATTGATAATGACCATGTTTCTATATCAAAACTGTATTCAGATGGTGTTAATCTTAAGGGTGAAAATTTACATCATACATCTAAACTCGGGAGGTCAACTTTTGCTGAAGTGAACTATAAGGCATTTAATATTCCCTCTGAAGAATTTCACACTGAACTTTATTTAGCATTACAAAGAACTTACTCTCCAGAACGTTGGGATGCAAGTACAAACAGATACGTTGATGGTATGCCTTGGAAATTAGATCAGGTAATATCTGAAAAAGTTGAAGTGACTAAATTTCCCGCATGGAAAGATGTAAATTCTGGCAGAAGCTGTACCGAAACTATAATGACCTTTATTAGAAACTTAATTCATCACGGTGATGACGCAGTGTCTCGGGGTAGAGGAAGAAAATACACCAAAGCGGAACTTAAGCAATCAATAGAAGAGATGCTGAAACTTCTGTAATAATAAAACCACTCAATTGAGTGGTTTTATTATTCAGCTAGACTTACCGAGGTTAGTGAGGTGTTGACCTCTCTCGGTAGGTGTCGCTAGACTGTGCGCCTTCAAGGGCTCGAACCTTGGACCATCTCCTTAAAAGGGAGCCGCTCTACCAACTGAGCTAAAGGCGCATGTTTTTATAAATATGCCACCGCTTAATC
>Ga0307932_1001178_pt1 | contig 10619 bp, 7 predicted proteins | sample OrgLakmetageno48_FD_201843 | JGI IMG/M metagenome (GOLD analysis project Ga0307932, IMG submission 201843) | Saline water microbial communities from Organic Lake, Antarctica - #48 | ecosystem: Environmental > Aquatic > Non-marine Saline and Alkaline > Saline | place: Antarctica: Organic Lake...
GCTCGCTTTGTTCCTGACCGTTCTGCGACGTCGCTCATGGGGTTTATCAATGACAACGCGGCCGAAAATTCGACCCTGTACACCGATTTGTTCCACACATATGCAGAGGCCGGTCAGACTTTCCAGCACGCGATTGTGGACCGCAACTTCGACGAGTACGTGAATGAGTTGGTTCACACGAACGGCAGTGAGAACTTCTGGTCAATTCCTAAGCGCACCATCAAGGGCACCTCCATTTCGATCAACCCAGAGCACCTTTTGGCTCACGTGGACGAGCGTGTGTTCGCTTTCAACAACCGCAAGGGTTCCAACTTCGACCGGTCCCAGTTGGCTCTCACCGGGGTTGCCCATCGTCGCCTCGCTGTCGCCTCACTGAGGCAGAACTGACAGTAAAAGAATGGCAGACGGCGAGCGGCCCGAAGAGTGTGAGAACTTTGAGGATTCGACTAAGCATCGACTAAAGGTGCCAAAGAGTCAGGTAGGCGAGAAGCTTGTGGCGGAAAAAGCAAAAGGCCCACAGGTGAAAACCAATGGGCCAGAAGCTACTCCATAACGGGGAGACCTGCCCCCGGCTTTCGCTTTTAGTGTGCCGACGTGACTACGCGCCAGCGCAATCCTTCGCCCTCGCGTATTCCTGGATCGACGAAACGTATGTTGAGGTCCTGCAGGCGATCGCCACTGGCGTTCCCGAAGCGACAAGCCTGGCAGCGGAGGCGCTCAAAGCGGAACAGATTCACTTCCAACGCCACTTCGACGAAACATCCGCCGCCCGCAGCCCCGCTGGTATTCCTTTACTGATGGATTACCGAAGCAAGTACTACCCGGCCGAGACAATCGAGCCGACCTCGGCGAGGGCGGACACCATCCGCCTTTCTCATCGTTGTTGCTCCGGCACCGTGCCCCTGGCGTCTCGGTGCCTTTGGAAGCGTTCGCTCCTACGAAACATTGGGGATTTGACGAGCGTCGTGGCCTGCTGACAACAACTTGCTGCGCCTTGTGGGGTCATGTTCCGCTGAGTGGATGCGCGTATTCGCGGGCCGCGTGCCGCGTGCCGCGATCGTGGTTAGCGGTGTTGGGCACCACCGAGGTCTCGTTTCGACGTTGTTGCTTGTAAAGTTGTAGCGGTGTACACTTTTCAAGTATGAAGACGGCAGACATTGACCTAGCCCTCGGGGAAATCTCCGCAGGTCAGTGGGGCATGCTCACTGCTACCCAGGCTCGCGCCCGAGGCATTAATCGCTCCAATCTCGCTCACAGGGAGGGGGACGGCCGCCTGGAGCGTCTCGCTCACGGCGTCTACCGCCAGGGTGGCTCGCCGTCGCGTCCTCTGGATGATCTCCGCGCCGCCTGGCTCTCGACGAATCCGGCGAAGCTCGCACATGAGCGCACAGCAGACCCTGACGTCATTGTCGGCTCCGCCGCGGGTGCTCTCGTTCACCGAATCGGCGGCATCGACCCCCTTCCCTACCGACTGATCACCCGCGACCGTCGTCAGACGCAACGGCAGGAGATTGCCTATAGCCAGCGACCCGTCGGCAGGGAAGATGTCACGGTTCGCGACGGGCTGCCGGTGACGACGGTCGAGCGCACGATTGCCGACCTGCTCCGCGACTACGGGGACATCTCCCTGGTAGCAGACGCCATCCGTGATGCGACGCGAATGGATCGTGAGCTCGACGAGGGGCGTCTCGCTCACCTTCTCGCGCCCCTCGCGCAGCGCTATGGTCACCCCGAGGGGCGCGGGGATACCCTCCTAGACCAGCTCCTCTCTGTGGCTGAGCGTGACGCGGCATCCCGAGCGCTGGAGGCGCTCCAGAACCCAGTCCTGGCCGCGAGCATCACGCAGATGCTTGTCAACCAACAGGCAGCAATGCACGACGCCCTGAAGCCGATTATGGAAACCATGATTAAGAGCATGCCCACCATGACGATTCCCCCAGCCCTCATCGAAGCGATGAAGAATACGATGCCCGTCCTGCCGATCCTGCCGCCGGGGATCATGAACCTGCCGTCCCTTAACCTCACGATGCCGAGCGTGCTTAGCGCTCAACTCCAAGCCAGCGCTACCCAGGTGATTCGCGCTGCGGGTGTCGACGATGCAATTCAGCGAATTCTTGAGCCAACGCGCCAGATGATTGCGGCAGCGAATCCAGCGTGGCTCAAGGCCGTGCAGGCCGAGGCGCAGAAGGACGCGGCGGCGGCGCAAGCAATCACCGAGATGGCCATCCCCGCCAAACTGGAGGCCGAGGATGAGCCCCAGGAGTGACTTCCCCAATGGTCGAGCGATGGCCAACGCCATAGGTCTGGCCGCCCAAAAGTCAGCCGGAGGCAGAGGAACCGTCGATGTTAAGCGAAACGTCGATCAAGCCTATTACGACCGGTTCCTGTGTCGTATTTTCTCTGAGCAGGAAGGACCCTTCCTGCTCAAGGGCGGCACCCGCGTGCTCGCGACGGTCCCAAACGGTCGGGCGACCCGGGACGTCGATCTGGAAGCGCGCGAGCACACGCTCGATGCGGCCATTGCGAACCTGAAACGCTTAGCCGAGATCGATCTGGGCGACTTCCTCCTCTTCACTTACACGGGACATCGCTCGGCAGGCGGGGCGAACCAGCCCAACGTCGAGGCGGCTGCGGTGAAGTTTGATGTCACGATCGTGGGCGTCGGGCGGCAGAGCCCTCTTGGGGTGGACCTTGCCATGCATTGGCGACCCAGTGCACCTGTCGTCACAAGTGCTCCCGCTTTCCGCCTCTACATCCCAGAATTCCAGACCTTCGACTATGCGATGATCGCCATCGAAGATCAGATTGCCGACAAGGTATGCGCCATCATGTCCGGCTACGGCGCCGGCGGCAAAGGCTCGTCCCGCGCGAAGGACCTTGTGGACATCGTCATCTTGGCCCTCCACCAAGAGATCGATGCCGCCTACCTCTGCCGGGCTATCCGCACGGAAGCAAAAAATCGCGACCTACCCTTGTTCACTTCGGTCACTATCCCGGAAGCAATTCAGGCCGGCTATGGAAAACTCGCGTCCACCGTCAAGCCGATCGATGGCTTTCGGACCTGGGAAGAAGCAGCGAGCCTCGTCGAGGAAGTCATCCAACCCGTCCTGAGCGGGAGCGTCGGCGAGGGACGCTGGAGTCCCGAACAACGGACATGGTTGCCAAGACTGGCGTAGCAAAGGACATGGCCCAGGAAGTGTTATCGATCTTGGCCCTACGTGTCGGAGTCTCTGGACGGGCACCGCGATGCTGGCAGTCAAGCTCAAAGCAGAATCTATTCCAACGCCAGGAGGAAGCGTGTCCAGATGTCGGGATGGGGTGTACCCCAGACGGGAACTGAACCGCCCTGGGTTTGTTGGAGATTTCATACTTGGGAAACGAGGATGGCGTCATGGACAAACACGACAAGCGTGGCCGGAGGTATTCGGTGGAACCTCAAATCTATAGATGGCGGGATCTCTGATCTCTCCGCGAATTGCGGTCGTGGGCAAAAGAAAAGAAGAGGCCGTTGCGCTACGAGGAATATGTTGCGCCCGGTGGCGGGGTCTTCCTGCCTCGACACTGATGGATTCCGTTTCAATACATCGGCCCCAAACTAGGCTGGGACTATGTCTCAACACCCCCTGCATCGCATCGTCAAGTCCTACGATATTCGTGGTCTCGTTGACGGGGAGTTGACTCCCGAGGTGACGCGGGCTCTGGGTGCAGCGTTTGTGGATGTGGTGGTCGGCGTAGGTGCCGAGCTCGTTGTCGGCTACGACATGCGGGAGTCTTCGCCGCTGCTTGCTGAGTCCTTCATCGAGGGGGCGCTTGCTCGCGGGGCCACTGTTCGAAACATTGGGCTCTGCTCTACAGACATGGTCTATTTCGCCTCGGGAACCTGGAATGCTCCCGCAGTCATGTTTACCGCCAGCCATAATCCAGCAACCTATAACGGGCTCAAGTTTTCCCGGGCCCTCGCGCAGGGCATCAGCCTGGAATCAGGGCTCGGGGATATTCGCGACCGCGCACTGGAATACCTGGCAGGCACGGTCTCAGACTCAGACTCAGACTCAGACTCAGAGTCTGTGGGGACCTCACACCCCGAAGATGTGCTGGTGGCGTATGCAACACATCTGCGCAACCTGGTGTCACTGAAGGGCTCGAGGCCGCTTCGCGTGGTGGTGGATGCCGCCAATGGGATGGCGGGGCTCACGGTTCCCGCGGTGCTTGGCACCGCGGCAGGCCTTTCACCCTTACCTTTGGAAATCATTCCCCTGTATTTCGAACTGGATGGTTCCTTCCCGAACCACGAAGCGAATCCGTTAGAGCCCACAAACCTTGTTGACCTGCAAGCAGCCGTCGTCGCACACGACGCGGATTTGGGGCTGGCCTTTGATGGTGATGCCGATCGCTGCTTTGTGATTGATGAGAACGGAAACCCTGTGACACCGAGCACAGTGGCGGCGCTAGTGGCGGGCAGAGAAATCGATGCCGCTAGAGCACACGGTGAGGAGGGCCCCATCACCGTGTTACACAATCTGCTGTGTTCCACGAGCGTGAGCGACGTGATCACCGAAAAGGGTGCGATCCCCGTTCGGACCAGGGTGGGGCACTCGTTTATTAAAGACCGCATGCGCGAGACCGGAGCGGTGTTTGGTGGTGAGCATTCTGCGCACTACTACTTTAGAAACTTTTGGGGTGCTGATAACGGGATGCTGGCAGCCCTCCACGTTATTGCAGAGCTCGGAGCATCGGACCAACCGCTGTCTGAGCTGGTGACACCGTTGTCGAGGTATGTCGAAAGTGGGGAACTCAACACGATTGTTGCCGACCAAGGCGCAACAATCGCGCGCGTTCGCGCCGCATTCGACCATCGAGCACACCTGGATGAGCTTGATGGCATCACTTTTTCTGGGGAGAGTGATGGCCACTTTTGGTGGTTCAATGTTCGCTCCTCCAACACGGAGCCGCTTCTGCGGCTCAACGTTGAAGCAGAAACCTCCGAGGTGATGGTGGCCCTGCGTGATGAAGTGCTGGGTCTCATTCACCAGGAGTGAGGGTTGTGTGGTGTTCACGGCCAAAAATCAGCTGTGACCCTGGCACAATAGAGAAATGTTGACAGCCACCCCACTTCAGTACCGTGTTGCCGATCTTGCCCTCGCCGAAGGTGGTCGCCACCAGTTGCGTTTGGCCGAACACGAAATGCCCGGTCTGATGGCACTTCGCGAAGAGTTTGGACCCCACCAGCCCCTCAAGGGCGCGCGCATCGCGGGCTCTCTCCACATGACCGTGCAAACGGCTGTGCTAATTGAAACCCTGGTCGCCTTGGGCGCCGATGTTCGCTGGGCCAGCTGCAATATTTTCTCCACCCAAGATGACGCAGCTGCTGCGGTTGTGGTGGGTCGGGGAACACCGGAGAACCCTCAGGGGGTTCCCGTGTTTGCCTGGAAGGGCGAAACGCTTGACGAGTACTGGTGGTGCACCGAACAGATTTTTGACTGGAGCTCCCTCGGTCATGTGGGACCCAACATGATTTTGGATGACGGTGGCGACGCCACCATGCTGGTGCACAAAGGTGTTGAATTCGAAGCCGCAGGCTCGGTTCCCGGTGCCACTTTGGAAGACTCCGCCGAGTGGCGCGTGGTCTTAGACGTTCTGACTCGAAGCGTCCAGGCAACGCCGGGGCGTTTCACCCAGATTGCTGCGGGCATTCTCGGTGTGACCGAGGAAACCACCACCGGTGTTCACCGGTTGTATGAGTTCTTCAAAGAGGGGAAGCTTCTTTTTCCTGCAATCAACGTGAATGACTCGGTGACGAAGTCGAAGTTTGATAACAAATATGGTGTTCGCCACTCCCTCATCGACGGCCTTAACCGCGCCACCGACACGTTTATGAGCGGCAAGGTCGCCTTTGTGTGTGGGTATGGGGATGTTGGAAAAGGCTCCGCGGAATCCCTGCGCGGTCAAGGCGCCCGGGTGATTGTCTCAGAGATTGACCCCATCTTGGCTTTGCAAGCGGCCATGGATGGATACCAGGTGGCGAAACTTGATTCGGTAATCGGTTCGGTCGACATTCTGATCTCTGCCACTGGCAACCTCGATGTGGTGACCATGGAGCACATGCTCGCCCTCAAACACCTGGCGATTGTGGCAAACGTGGGCCACTTTGATAACGAAATCGATATGGCGGCATTGGAATCACTGCCCGGAGCAACACGGGTCGAAATCAAACCTCAGGTGCACGAGTGGCAGCTGCCTAACGGCCGCAGCATTTTGATGCTCAGCGAAGGCCGCCTGATGAACCTCGGTAACGCCACCGGCCACCCGAGCTTCGTGATGAGCACCTCGTTCACCAACCAGGTGCTCGCCCAAATTGAGGTGTTCACTAACGGCGAGGCGTATCCTCTCGGCGTGCACATGCTGCCCAAGCACCTGGATGAAAAAGTTGCGAGGCTGCACCTCGATGCTCTTGGTGTGGAATTGACGCAGCTAAGCGACAAACAGGCTTCCTACATTGGTGTTCCCAAAGAGGGCCCCTACAAGGTTGACCACTACCGCTACTAGGGCCATGGTGACCCCACTAGGCTTGGTCGCTATCGAGAGACCTCTCGACACGGTGGCTTGGAGGCAGCAGTGACTGCTCGGATTTTGGTAGTCGACGACGATGTCGCGCTGGCCGAAATGATCTCCATTGTGCTGCGCGGCGAAGGCTACACCGCGGTGCAAGCGTTTGATGGCCATCAAGCTCTTCAGGTGTGGCCAGAGGCTCGAGCAGACCTCATCCTTCTTGATGTCATGTTGCCAGGCCTGGACGGTATTGCGGTGTGCAGCAGAATTCGCGAAACCAGCGGTGTTCCCATCATCATGCTGACGGCGAAAGGCGACACCACCGATGTGGTGCGCGGGTTGGAAAGCGGGGCGGATGACTACGTGGTCAAACCGTTCAACCCCAAAGAGTTGATCGCCCGCATTCGCACCAGGCTTCGGCCCGCCGCAGAAAGCCCCCACACCATCATCACCGTGGGAGACATCACCATTGACGTTCCCGCCCACGAGGTGAAACGCGGCGAGCTTCGCCTCAGCTTGACCCCGTTGGAATTTGATTTGCTTTTGGCCTTGGCGCTTAAACCCCAGCAGGTCTTCACCAGAGAAATGCTGTTGGAACAGGTGTGGGGATACCACTACAAAGCCGACACCCGCCTGGTGAATGTTCACGTTCAACGGTTGCGGGCCAAAGTGGAGCTTGACCCTGAGAGCCCCGTCATCGTTCACACGGTGCGAGGTGTGGGGTATCGCGCGGGAGGGTCGCCACCCCCGGCTGATCTCGAGCCATGATTCTTGCGGTGTGGCGGATTATCCGCGATGCCCTCGCTGCACCGCTTCACCTGTGGCGCAGGTCACTTCTGGCTCGAACGGTCACCATTGCGGTGACCCTGTCCGGTCTTGCCGTGACCCTCATTGGTGGGTATATGTCTCTCACCATCGCCGACAACCTTTTTGAGGGGCGCACCAACCAGATTGTTGGCGAAACGGCGAGAGCAGCCAGCACGGCGCAATCGCTGTTTGATAACTCGGTCACCGCGTCGGGAACCATTGACGTGGAAACGGCGAACACGACAGCGCAAACCGCGATTCGCACTGCCCAGTCCAGCCCCGGCTCCAGTGGGTTCGCGATTCTTCGCACGCCTGGTCAAATTACGTCGCAAACCATGACCTCCACCTCCAGCGCGGGGCTTGATCTCTCCGTTGTCACCACGGCGCTTCGCTCCGAAGTGGTCGGACAACCTGGAGAACTCCACTACCAATCGGTTACTGTGACCACGCTGGCGGGTGCGCGCCCGGGCATTGTGAGCGCCGCGTCCCTGCAGGTGCCAAGCTCGGGTCAGTATGAGCTGTATTTGGTCTATGACTTAGGAGATGTCCAAACAACCCTGACCCAAATCCAACAAACCCTGATCACCGGTTCTCTTGCCCTGGTGATCACTATCGGTGTGGTCACCTTTTTTGTGGTCCGCGGGGCGATCGGTCCCGTTCGTCGGGCCGCCAGAACGGCAGAGCGCCTTGCCGAAGGGTTCTTGGAAGAACGCCTTACCGAGCGAGGTGAAGATGTTATTGCGGTGTTGGCCAGATCGTTTAACAAAATGGCCGACAGTATGCAAAATCAGATTGTTCGCCTCGCCAACCTCTCGAAGCTTCAACAGCGCTTTGTGTCGGATGTGTCCCACGAGCTGCGCACACCGCTCACCACCATCCGCCTGGCCGGCGACGTGCTGTATGCCAGGCGGGCAAGTTTCGGGCCAGACAACGCCCGAACAACCGAGCTTTTGCTCACCCAGATTGAGCGCTTCGAAACTATGCTGACGGATTTGCTGGAAATGAGTCGCTACGACGCAGGCGCTGTGGCGCTGGAAGTGGATGACGTCAACCTCGTTGCCCTGGTGGAAGATTGCATTGATCAGCTCAATCCGTTGGCCGAGCCCAAAGGTTCCGCACTTCTGCTCGAAGTCCGGGGTGGGTATGGCGATAGCGAAGTGGACCAGCGGCGTATTCGCCGCATTGTGCTCAACTTTTTGGGTAATGCCATTGACCATGGGGAAGGTCGCCCCATTGTCACATTTGTGGATTCCACCACCGATGCGGTGGCCATTGCGGTGCGCGACTGGGGCGTGGGAATGTCGGAGGCAGAAATAGCGCAGGTGTTTGACAGATTCTGGCGTGCTGACCCCTCCCGCCAACGCACCACCGGAGGGACAGGTCTGGGTCTGGCCATTGCGCTAGAGGATGCCAGCGTTCACGGTGGCCGCATCGATGTGTGGAGTGAGGCGGGAGAGGGAACCTGTTTCCGGTTGACCATTCCCCGAATTCCCATGACTGCGTGGGGGGATTCGCCGCTTCCTCTACCGCCGGAGTATGCGCCGGTGACGTCACCGGATCTGGAAACAACGCTGGATGTGGGGGAGACACCGTGATGGTGCGACGCGCTCTTGGTGTTGTGGCAGCGCTCGGGTTACTGGTGGGCTGCACATCGATTCCTACTGCTGGTCCGGTGATGTCTGCCGACATTAGTTCCGGAGTGGAGGCTGGCGATGTGGACTTTTTGCCACCGGGCCCCTCGGCTGGCGCAACCCAGGATGATATTTTGGCCGGTTTTATTGCCGCGGGAGCAGCGGCTCAAGATAACTATCGTGTGGCGAGGAGTTATCTGGCCTTGGCCACTCGCGACACCTGGAATCCCAACACCTCGGTATTGGTCCAATCGGGCGAGGCAGTGATCAGCGTCGAGTCAAACTCGCTCGCCCGCTACGTGGTCCCGGTGTCAGCGAGTATTGATGAGTTTGGTCAATATTTTGCCGGTGCCCCAAACACCAGCCAAACGCTTGATTTTCGCTTCGTACGCGAGGAAGGCCAGTGGCGCATTAGTTCCCTCCCCGATGGCATCGTGGTGAGCGAAGCAGCGTTTGCGGAAGCGTTTGGCAGCTACCGCTTGTATTACTTCTCTGCCGGGTATCGGGAACTTGTGGCGGATGTTCGATGGTTTGCCAGTAGGGGCGAGGTGTCGGCAAAAATTGTGCGCGCACTGCTCGCGCCCCCCACCTTTTGGTTAGACCAGGGTGCGACGGTGTCGGCATTTCCTGAGGGCACCGGGCTAGCCGTCACGCCATTGCTCGTGGTGGATGGGGTGGCCACCGTTGATCTGACCACCCAGGTGCTTGCCACCGACACGGTGACCCGTTCGCGTATGCTCGCCCAATTGGATGCAAGCCTGCAACAGGTGCAAGGAATTTCTTCGGCACAAATTTCTGTGAACCAAGTTGCGCTGGTCATTCCTGAGGGTGACGAGGAGGGACCCACGCTTGCCAGCGGTCGTGACCCAAGACTTGTGGTGCTCACCAACCGCCGCTTTGGGTACCTGCAGGGCGGTCAGGTTCAACAAATCCCCGGCCTTTCCGCCGCGGTTGCCGGCATGATTCCGGAGCACATTTTTTATTCGGCAACAGACAACGAAGCGCTGGTTACCCGGGAAGATGGGCTCTGGCGCGTGGGTTCGGTGGGGGAACCGGTCTTGCTTGATGAGCGTCTCAACCTGGTTCGAGCCATCGTCGATAGTTGCGGGTATGTATGGTCTTCCACCCAAGCCTCGAGTGCGGACATGGTGCGCATCATCGGTGCGGAGGGTGCCGTCTCCAGTCTGCCCATCGACATCGGATCCGAGTCTCGTCTGGTGTCCTTTGAGCTAGCCAGAGACGACACTCGTCTGCTGCTGCTGGTGCAAACCGAAACGGGGGTTCGAGCACTGCTCGCTGCAGTGACCAGGGACAGCGACTGCCGTCCCGAATCACTCAGTGAGTTTGTTGAGCTTGGGCCACTAGCGGGCGTTGGTGTGGACGGGGCATGGATTGATGACTCCTCAGTGGCTGTGGTGGTGAAAGACGCGCTCACCCAGAGTGGGGAGGTGGTGGTTTTTGACACCAGCGGTCGATCCTCCTCGCTGGGGCGCCCCACCAAACCCGTTGCCCTGGTGGGTGGGGTGGGGGGAGTCTCGGGGCTCCGGCTGCTGTCTGAGGATGGCATCATCTATCAACCCCGGGGCAATGGCTGGCAAGCCACAAATGATCGGGCTAGCGTGGTGGCCACGC
>Ga0307932_1001197_pt1 | contig 10513 bp, 9 predicted proteins | sample OrgLakmetageno48_FD_201843 | JGI IMG/M metagenome (GOLD analysis project Ga0307932, IMG submission 201843) | Saline water microbial communities from Organic Lake, Antarctica - #48 | ecosystem: Environmental > Aquatic > Non-marine Saline and Alkaline > Saline | place: Antarctica: Organic Lake...
CAGCTCTATGTTCTGGCCATTTACGTCTAGATTGTAAACCGGTGCAAATTCGTCAGCGCTGAACGGCACCGTGGCGGGTTCGAGCCTTGGCACACCCATATCAACCTTCACCAGCCCGTCTTTTCCCACCCGCAGCTCAATAATGCCGCCGGCTGTTTGCACACGCATCACTTTTTTGTTGGTCAGGCGCTGGTCGCGCACAAAACGGGCAAAACAACGGGCGCCATTACCACATTGCTCCACTTCCGAGCCGTCGGCGTTGAAAATCCGATAACGGAAATCCACATCCGGCAGCCCTGGCGGCTCCACCACCAGCAGCTGATCAAAACCGATGCCAAAATGGCGATCGGCCAGCTCGCGAATCATCTCCGGGCGCAGGCGAAACATCTGGCTAATGGCGTCAACCACCATAAAGTCGTTGCCCAGGCCGTGCATTTTTGTAAAACGCAGAACGCCCCCGAGAGCGGCGCTCGGACTACCAACAAAGGCGCCGCCAGCGCCGAGCCGGGAGGCAGGGCCGTCAACGTTGACCAAAGGTTCCCCGTCGCCACTCATAGCGGCAGGCAACTCTCGGGAGCCAATTGTTCTTCCAGGGTTTCGCGGCGGCGAACCACATGCACCTGATCGCCATCGACCATCAATTCAGGCGGGCGATTACGGGTGTTGTAGTTGGAACTCATCACAAAGCCATAAGCCCCAGCCGAACGCACCGCCAGCAGGTCGCCGGCGTTCAGGCTAAGCTGGCGATCTTTACCCAAAAAATCACCGGTTTCGCACACCGGGCCCACCAGATCCCAGGCTTTTTCTGCGCCCTTGCCATGGGGAGCCACCGGCACAATAGCCTGCCAGGCTCCGTAGAGAGCGGGGCGAATCAGGTCATTCATGGCGGCGTCAATAATTGCGAAGTTACGGTGCTCTGTGCACTTCAGGAACTCGACCCGAGTCAGCAGCACGCCGGCGTTGGCGGCGATCGAGCGCCCGGGTTCCAGAATCAGTTCCAGTTTTCGGTCGCCCAGCCGCTCAAGAATCGCTTCCACATATTCGCCGGGCTGCGGCGGTGTTTCATCGTTATAGGTAACGCCCAAACCGCCACCCAAATCCAGGTGTTTTATCTGGATTCCCTGCTCTGCCAGGTTGTCCACCAGTGCCAGAACCCGATCCAGAGCGTCCAGAAATGGTGCCACCGTGGTCAGTTGTGAGCCAATGTGGCAATCCACACCGCGCACGTCGAGGTGAGGCAGGCTGGCGGCGCGGGCATATACCGCCGGCGCGATGTCAATATCGATACCGAATTTGTTTTCTTTCAGACCGGTGGAAATATAAGGATGAGTACCCGCGTCTACATCGGGGTTTACCCGCAACGATACCGGCGCTTTCACGCCCAACTCGCCGGCGATGTCGTTCAAGCGGTCAAGCTCGGTATCAGACTCTACATTAAAACAACGCACGCCCACTTCCAGCGCGCGCCGCATCTCCCAGGGCTGCTTGCCAACGCCTGAAAAAACCACTTTGGCCGGATTACCACCGGCCCGGATCACCCGCTCCAGCTCACCGGCGGATACGATATCAAAACCCGCACCCAGACGGGCCAGCACATCCAGCACCGCCAGATTGCTATTGGCTTTTACCGCATAGCACACCAGATGCGGGTGGTTCTGCAGAGCGTTGTCGTAAGCGCGATAATGGCGCTCCAGAGTTGCTCGGGAGTAAACATAAGCCGGCGTGCCGTGCTGCTCTGCAATGCGCGCCAGCGGCACATCTTCGGCCCAGAGTTCATCGTTCTTATAAATGAAATGATCCATAAAAATTCCTGAATTAACGGGCCTGACCCGACGTTTCTGACATGGGCACAGGCGTCGGCTCCGCGCTTTGTACGGCGGGCTCCTGGCTATGCGCTTCGCGGTAGAGATCGCCTTTCTGACCGCAGCCTGTAAGCCCGATCAGCAACAAAAGGCTTAACAGCGCTGCGGCTTTACCAACCGCGGGAGATTTCAGACCCATTGCCTCAACCCTGCTTCAGTGCGTTACGGGCGCGCTCAACCGCTGCCCGAACTTGCGCTGGCGCGGTGCCGCCAAGGTGATCCCGAGCCTGCACCGAGCCTTCAAGAGTCAGCACATCAAATACGTCTTCGCTGATAGTATCCGAAAAAGACTGTAGCTCCGCCAGTGTCATATCTGACAAGTCGCGCTTCTGCTCTACGCCAAAGGCCACGGACTTGCCCACCACTTCATGGGCGTCGCGGAACGGCATGCCTTTTTTGACCAGATAATCGGCCAGATCCGTCGCGGTGGAGAAGCCCCGCTTGGCTGCTACCCGCATATTGTCGGCTTTGGCGGTAATCGCCGGCACCATGTCGGCGTAGGCTCTCAGGCAACCTTTTACTGTGTCTACGGTGTCAAACAGCGGCTCTTTGTCTTCCTGGTTGTCTTTGTTATAGGCCAGCGGCTGGCCTTTCATTAACGTGAGCAGGCTGATCAGGTGGCCATTCACCCGGCCGGTCTTGCCTCGGACGAGTTCTGGCACGTCCGGATTTTTCTTCTGCGGCATAATAGACGAGCCGGTGCAGAAACGGTCTGGCAAATCAATGAAATCGAACTGCGCGGAAGTCCACAGCACCAGCTCTTCACTAAAGCGCGACAGGTGGGTCATCAGCAGCGCGGCAAAGCTGCAGAATTCAATGGCGAAATCACGGTCGCTGACCGAATCCAGCGAGTTTTCCGAGGCACGGTCAAAACCTAACAGTTTGGCGGTCATCGCCCGGTCAATGGGATAAGTGGTGCCGGCCAGCGCCGCCGCGCCCAGGGGCATGATGTTCACCCGCTTACGGCAATCCTGCAGGCGTTCGCCGTCGCGCACCAACATTTCGTACCAGGCCAACAAATGATGGCCAAAAGTCACCGGCTGCGCGGTTTGCAGGTGAGTAAAGCCCGGCATAATGGTATCGGCTTCGCGTTCAGCCAAGTTCAGCAGCCCAGCCTGTAGGCGTTTGATCTCCTCGGCAATCACGTCAATCTCGTCACGCAAATAAAGCCGAATGTCGGTGGCCACCTGGTCGTTACGGCTGCGGCCGGTGTGTAACTTTTTACCGGTAACGCCGATGCGATCAGTCAGACGCGCTTCTATGTTCATGTGCACGTCTTCCAGACTGACCGACCACTGAAACGTCCCGGCTTCAATGTCTGCTTTCACGGCCTTCAGCCCTTCCAGAATGGTGTCGCGCTCTTCGTCAGTCAGAACGCCCACCGCTGCCAACATGGTGGCATGGCCAATGGAGCCGGTAATGTCGTGATGATAAAGGCGCTGGTCAAAACCGACAGAGGCGGTGAAGCGCTCCACAAAGGCGTCGGTGGGCTCGGTGAAACGTCCACCCCAAGGTTTTTCCGAGCTTGAGGCCTGCTCCGGCGATTTGTTATCCGTCATGATCTATAGTTCCTGCTGGCAGCCCGAGGTCACAGGGCCAAAATGGATAAATAAAAAGTAGCAGGAGTATAACATTCTGACCCGGTTAAAGCAGACACCCGGTAACAGCGCGACCGCCGTGGATTCGCGATTTTTTGTACCAGACCTGTGCCGAGTGCGGGCCTTGTTCATGTTACTCGTTACCAGCGAACTGATGGTGCTGGCACTGGCGATGGTGCAGGCGCAGCACGGCTGGATTGACTGGGGGTATTTTGGCTTGCTGTCGTTGTTTGTGCAGTGGACCGTGCTCACCAGTATCGCCATGATCTGCCCGCTGCGTCCGCGCCTGGCGCAGCTGTCTGTGGCCAGCGCAACGTTGGCCATTGTTGTTCTGGTGCTGGCGGATGTCTTCGCTTTCAGCCTGTTTGCTGACCGGGTGCTAAACCCGGGGCCCGGCGCGCCTCAATGGCATAACATTGCCAAAAAAATGCTGCTGGCGATGCTGATCACCTTAATGGCACTTCGCTACTTTTATCTTCAGCACCAATCGCAACAACAACAGGAAGCCGAACTGCAAGCACGCTTAAGCTCGCTGCAGAGCCGAATTCAGCCCCACTTTTTATTCAACAGTATGAATACCATCGCCAGCCTTATCGCCAGCGACCCCCAGCGGGCGGAAGACGCAGTGCTGGACCTGTCAGAGCTTTTCCGCGCCAGCCTGCGCACCGGCGAACAGCTGATTCCCCTGCAACGCGAACTGGAACTGTGCCAACGCTATCTGGATATCGAGGCCCTGCGCCTGGGGGATCGCCTGCAACTGCAGTGGCATATCGCTGACGGTTTGCAAAACCAGGCTATTCCGCCCCTAACCCTGCAACCGCTGGTTGAGAACGCCATTTACCACGGCATTCAACCCCGCGCCCAAGGCGGCATTGTGCGGGTAGAAGCGCAGGCCAGCGGCGATTTTGTATACTTGCTCGTGCAGAACCCAAAACCCGAACCCGGCCACAGCGGCCACGACGGCAACCGCATGGCGCTGGACAATATTCAGGCCCGTATCCAGGCGTTATTCGGTGACCGCGCGGTGCTCAAACACAGCCATCAGGGCGACATTTACACCGTAACCCTACGCCTCCCCGCGCAGCAAGTAGACCGCCAGGGAGCGCAGCGACAAGCATTATAAAAAGGAGCGCCACAAAAAGCCTATGACCAGCCAAAGAATTCTGATTGCCGACGACGAGCCCCTGGCCCGCGATCGCCTGCGGAGGCTAGTCGAAGGGCTTCCCGGATACAGCGTTTGCGGTGAAGCGGCCGACGGCGACAGAACACTGCAAGCCGTTGCCGAACTGGAACCGGACATTGTATTGCTGGACATTCGCATGCCCGGCGCCGACGGCATGGACGTTGCCGCCCATCTGAGCCAGTTTGAGCGCCCGCCCGCGGTCATTTTCTGCACCGCTTACGATCATTACGCGCTGCAGGCGTTTGAGGTAAACGCTTCTGCTTACCTGATGAAGCCGGTGCGCAAAGACGCTCTGGCCACGGCACTGCAACGGGCTGCAAAAACCAACCGCCTGCAGCAACCTCCTGCCAGCACTGCTCCGGCCGCGGCCGAGCTGGCCGTGCGCACGTATCGCGGCACCGAACTGATCGACCTGGCTTCCTTGATTTACTGCCAGGCTGACCAGAAATACGTCACCCTGCACCACTTACAAGGTGACGTATTGTGCGATTACACCCTTAAAGAGCTGGAGCAGCATTATGGCGACCACCTTTTAAGGGTGCATCGTAATACCCTGGTTGGCACACGATTTATTCAGGCGCTGCACCGCAACGCCAGCGGCCAGGCGATTCTGATTCTACGCGATGGCCTTGGCGAGCTGCCGGTTAGCCGCCGCCACGCCAGCGAGTTACGCCAGTGGCTGCAGGACTATCGACCCGGCAGACACTAGCGAAAAGCGTGGCCTGAATTAGCGAGCAACCTGGCCGACCCTAGCAAGACTTTTTTTGGGCGACAAGGTACCCTTAATCCACATTTAACGAACCGACAGTGAGTGTCATGTCCGCAAGAACTCTTCGCATTGCAACCCGCAGCAGCGCACTGGCGTTGTGGCAGGCAGAATTTATCAAAGCCGAGCTGGAACGATTGCACAGCAATATCACAGTGGAACTGGTCAAGATTAAAACCCTGGGTGACAAGATTCTAGACGTGCCGCTGGCCAAGGTGGGTGGCAAAGGCCTGTTCGTCAAAGAGCTGGAAGAAGCCATGCTCGACGGCCGCGCCGACCTGGCCGTGCATTCCATGAAAGACGTGCCCATGGCCTTCCCCGAAGGATTGGGACTGGTAGCCATCTGCGAGCGTGACGACCCCACTGACGCCTTTGTCAGCAACCATTTCAGCAGCCTGGATGACCTGCCGCAGAACGCGGTAGTGGGCACATCCAGTCTACGCCGCGAATCTCAATTGCGGGCCAACCGCCCGGACCTGCAAATTCGCATGCTGCGGGGCAATGTAAACACCCGCCTGGCAAAGCTCGACGCCGGCGATTACGACGCCATCATATTGGCCAGCTCGGGCCTGAAGCGATTGGGTTTCGAAGCCCGCATTCGCAACTGCATGCCAGACACGCTCAGCCTGCCGGCTGTGGGCCAAGGGGCTTTAGGCATTGAATGCCGGCTTGACGATCAGGAACTGCGGGCCATGCTGGAGCCGTTGAATCACACCGACAGTGCGGATAGGGTCAAAGCTGAGCGCGCGCTGAATACTCGCCTTAACGGTGGCTGCCAGGTACCTATTGCGGCCTATGCGCTGCTGGAAGACAACGATATGTTGTGGTTGCGCGGCTTGGTGGGCGCGGTGGACGGCAGCCTTATTTTCCGCGCCGAAGGCCGCGTACACCGCAGCGAAGGGGAACGCCTGGGCCGCGAATTAGCCGAAGACCTGCTGGCACAGGGCGCTGACAAAGTACTGGCTGAAGTCTATGGCTACACTCCGACCTGAGTCTGCGTTACTGCCCCTTGCCGGGCGGCGCATTCTTATCTGCCGCCCGCAGCCAGAGGCTGATCGCCTGGCGATGGCTTTTCAGGCAGCTGGGGCACAGGCCGAGTGCTTACCGCTGATTGACCGCGCGCCGCTGGCACTGAGCGCAGAACACCAGGCCCACATTCAAAACCTGGACCTGTTCCAGCATATTGTGGCGGTAAGCCCTTACGCTGCGCGCCAACTGCTGGAGCAGGTTGATGCCTGGTGGCCGCAACTGCCCGTAGGCATTCACTGGTACGGCGTGGGCGCCGGCACCGTTGCTGAACTGTCACGCTACGGAATTACTGCTCGCAGGCCCGCACAAGGCTGGACCAGCGAAGCCTTGCTGGCATTGCCGCCGCTACAAAACCTGGCAAACCAGCGAGTTCTGCTCGCCCGCGGCGGCGAAGGTCGCGACTTATTGCGAAACACCCTGCGCCAGCGGGGCGCTCAAATAACTGTGCTACCCTTATACCAACGCTTTTGTCCGCAGTATTCCGCGTCACAATTGACGCATGCTCTAGATGGTTTTAACCCGGACGCTGTGATTACCCTATCCGGTGAAACCCTGAAAAATCTCGTCGCGCTGTGTGCGAAGAACGACCATAATCTGTATCGAAAGCTGTTGATTGTGCCCGTGGAACGGGTAGCCGAGCAGGCTCAGGCAGCCGGCTTCATGAACCCCCATGTTCCAGCGGGCCTGACAGACAACAACATAGTGGCCAGTGTAACAGCTCAACTCACTGGTCGGACGGTGGCCCTGTAACCGCGAAGTAAGGATGCCCGTGACCGACACACAAAAACAACTTCCTGCCCCCATAGCCCAGCCACAGCAGCCGGCGCGAACGCGTATCTGGCTGCTGTGGCTGATCAGCATAATTGCCTTGGTTCTGGTGCTGTTACTGGTGCTCTGGAACTGGCAGCAGTGGAATAACAACCAGGCCAACCAGCAAGTCCTTAAAGACCTGCAACAGGAAACCGCCCAGCTTGATTCACGCTACGGTGAACGCGGCAGCCAGCAGGCTCAACGCCTGCAGTCGCTGACCGACGCGGTGGCCGCACAGCGGGAACTGATTGCGACCCAGCAGCGGCAAATAGACCACAATGCCACCACCTTGCTGGAAGCCGGTAACCGAACCCGCACCGACTGGCTGTTAGCCGAAGCCGAGTATCTGCTGCGGGTAGCCAACCAACGGCTGCTGATCGAGAAAGACATAAAAGGTGCGGCTTCTGCGCTGCAGTCCGCAGATGACGTATTGGCCGAGTCAGACGATATCGGCGTGTATCCGGTGCGCCAGCAATTGGCCCGGGAAATGCTGGCACTGAAGAGCATTGCCGCGGTGGATAGAACCGGCCTGTACCTGCAATTGGAAGCCGTTATAGACAGTATTCATCAGCTTACCGATCAGGCGCTGATTCATGAAAACGCGCCCGGCTTCATGCTCTCGGCCGATGCCTCCGACGTCGATGCGGGCGAGCCCAGCATGGCGGTTCGCGCCTGGCAGTCATTTACCCGCACGCTCAAACAGGTTGTTGTTGTAAGGCGGCTGGACGAACAGGTAAAACCCTTGTTGTCGCCGGATCAATCCGCCTACGCCCGTCTGAATCTGCAGCTGATGCTGGAAGAAGCCGAACTGGCGGTACTGCGCGGTAACCAGGAGCTGTATCAGAAGTCCCTGGAAAAAGCCCGTACCACGGTGCAGGAGTGGTATAACGCCGATAACGCCCGTGTTGGCGTTCTGGCAGACACTTTGGGCGAGCTCGCCAGCCGTAATGTAGACCCTGAATTGCCAGACATCAGCCGCTCTTTGGGACTGCTAAAACAGCGTGTTGCCGGCCGCGGCGCGAACAGTAATGGCGATCCGGATGCCTCCGTAAACAGCGATGACCAGAATGGCGATGCGCCAATCAATGGGGCCACCGGTAACGGAGGCAACTCATGATAGGTTTGCTGGTCATTATTGTACTGGCACTGCTGCTGGGAACCGGGCTGGCGTTCGGTCTGCAGTATGACTTGGGCTACATTCGAGTCAGCTTTGGCAATTATCTGGTCGAAACCAACTTTTGGGTAGGCCTGGCATTGCTGGTGGTACTAGTGGTACTGACAGTCATGCTGATTAGTCTGGTGCGGCGTTTACGCAACGGCACCAGCATGATGTCGGGTTGGATAGCCCGCGGCAAAGAGCGCCGTGCGCGCCGCCGCACCACTCAAGGGCTTTTAGCGCTAGCCGAAGGCAACTGGCCGCAAGCAAAAAAAATGCTGACCTCATCGGCAAGCAACGCTGATACGCCGCTGATCAACTATCTGGCAGCGGCACAGGCCTCGTTTGAATGCGGTGACCACGAAGCGGTAGACGAACTGCTGCGCAAAGCGTTCGAGAGCACGCCGGGGTCTGATATGGCCGTCGGAATTACCCAGGCCCAGCTGCAGCTGGCGGGCAATCGGGTGGAACAGGCCTTGGCCACGTTGCTGCGCCTGCGCAAACAATCGCCCCATCACCCGTTTGTACTCAAGCTGCTGAAAAACGCCTATTTACGTCTGGAAGACTGGCACGAGCTGTCCAAATTGGTACCGGAACTGCGCAAACACAACATACTTGCTGCGGCCGAACTGGAAGATCTTGAACGCCAGGCCTGGCATAATCTGTTAGAGCAAACTGCCAGCAAGTGCCGTAAGGAACGAGCCAGCACTCCCGCCGCCAGCCTGGATTCATTGACCGGCTTGTGGGATCAGTTACCCAGTTCTATGCGCCGTGACGAGCGCACAATCTTCAATTACACCAGCCTTCTGGCCGGCTTGGGGGATGAGGCGCAGGCCGAAATACTGCTGCGCAAGGTGCTGCGTAATCACTGGAGCGACGAGCTGATTAATCTTTACGGACGGGTAGAAAGCCAAACGCCTGACGAGCAACTGCTACTGGCCGAGCAGTGGCTGAAAGACCGCCCCAATAACGCCGAACTGCTGTTGGCACTGGGCAGGTTAAGCCTGCGCAATGAGCTGTGGGGAAAGGCCCGGGAGTATTTTGAGACCAGCCTAAAACTGCAGCGCAAGCGTGAAACCCTAGCCGAGCTGAGCCGCCTGAACGCTCATATGGGGCACGACACCGCTAGCATAAACCTACTGATGCAGAGCCTGGAAAAGGATAACGGCCTACCCCGCCTGCCTATGCCAAAAGCCTGACGGCTAGGGTTGGGTCTGAGTGTGCGCCGCAATTATGACCGCGGCGCGTATTCCAACACATCTGAAAAGAACACGTCCGCTGGCATTCCGGCGTCTTTCAAGGCATCCATCAGGGTATACACCATGGTGGGCGAGCCACTGGCGTGTACTTCTACATTGTTCAAATTGATGCCTGCGCCCAACACCGCATGCGCCAGCTGGTCATGATGCCCGGACCATTCATTGTCTTCGTTGTCGCCCACCACCGGCACAAAGCGAAATGGTGGCCAGTCTTTGGCCCATTGCTCGGCCAGGCTTTGCAAATACAAATCCTGCCGCTGGCGCACGCCCCAAAACAACACCACCGGCTGGCTGTAATCGGTGCTGCGCAAGTACTCTATCAAGCTTTTCATTTGCGCAAATCCGGTGCCTGCTGCAATTAACAGCAGCGGCTTTTTAGGCATTGCCACCAAACAGGCTTTACCATGGGGCAATTCCACCATGACTTCCGCACCCACTTGCAACGCGTTTACAATAAGCTGTCCAGACGCCCAACCCGGCGAAGCCTGAATGTTCAATTCTATATTGGCCTGCTGCGGACTGCTGGCGATGGAAAAAAAAGCAGGGCCGGCGTTGTCCAAGTGAATCGCCAAGTATTGGCCAGCATGGAACGACAGCTCGCGGCGCCGCGGTAATTGCAGTTCAATCCGAAAAATATCGTGATTGAGTTGGCGAACGTCCAGCACTTTGGCGAGGACTTTCCGCGGCGGATGACTTCCAGCAGCGATCACAGACGTTATCTCCAGTTCCACATCAGCCAGGGCCCGGGTACGACAAAGCATCAGGCAGCTGGCAACAGCTAGTGTATTTTGATTTCTCGTATTTACAGCGGTACCGGCAAGCATGCGGGCTTCACAAATCCCGCACACAC
>Ga0307932_1001198_pt1 | contig 10511 bp, 9 predicted proteins | sample OrgLakmetageno48_FD_201843 | JGI IMG/M metagenome (GOLD analysis project Ga0307932, IMG submission 201843) | Saline water microbial communities from Organic Lake, Antarctica - #48 | ecosystem: Environmental > Aquatic > Non-marine Saline and Alkaline > Saline | place: Antarctica: Organic Lake...
CGGGTTCAGTTACGGTCTGTTGTCGCAGTATCCGATTCTACTGTAAGCATTATGGAACTTACTGGGGTTGTACTGTAGCAGCAGCTACAACTGTTAAAAAAAAGTTATTAAAATAATTTAATAATCGAAAATAATATATAACAATTAATGTAACTTATAAATCTTATTCCTAGTATATTAAAACATATTAAAATAGCTAACAAATTTTAGTATGTATTTTTTGTTGTAAAATCGACTATGGAATCTTGATCACTTTTTTCCATAAACTCCATTGCTTTCATTTTGATATAATTTGGAGAATTATTCATCTTTGTTACTAAATCTTTCATATATTACTTTGTTTTACCAAATACTTCTAAGTTTTTACCCTCCACTTGTTCTTTGATTAACCATGATTTATCAAAATTTATCGAGCTATATTGTTTCAAAAACTTTAATTCTTCCAAATCTAAATTTTTGATAAATACTGTCCATGTTATATTCTAGGCTCGACGAAATATCTTTTTCAGATATGGACTGATCTTACATGGCCAAATTATATTATCATACGGTCGAACCTTTAATCTACACTTAAAACTGATAAATCTGGAGCATTATTTGACAATACAATTATATGTACAATCTCTATTTCTTTATGGTTACCACCAAAAGTTGTTTGTAAATGATCAGAATTCGCATCTTCCATCAAAGCTGTTGCCGATACAATTTTGCTGGAATCCGATGCTCTTGAAAAATTAAAAAATATTATAAGATCTATTGGAAGAATTCCGAACTCATCTTAAAGTGGCTTAAAAAGACTAGAAAATCTATTTTAAGCCATTCTTTTAACGATATTTAAATAATTTTTAGATTTTCATTTTAAAATTCTATGATTTGGTTAATGTGATTTAAAGAAAATTAATACCAACTATTGATAGGAGTTGTGTGGACAATGACTCACTAAAAGTATTAATTTGACTTAGAAATGAATCAGTTGTCTCTAAATTTAGATCTTGAATAATATTATCAGGTAAAAATTGAATATTTAAATTTTTATAAGATTTCTGCATATATTCTAAAATCTCGGGGTTTTTATAGTACCAATATTCTCTTATATTATTTGGAATTGAATGACGATACCACAAGATTGGTAAATAATGAAAAACTAATATATCTTTCATGTCATTATTAATTAAAACTTTTGTTTCTTCAGCTTCACTTGGAAGAAATGGCATAGTGAAAACTAAATGATTTAAACTATCTGCTATAACTCCAAGAACTCCAAGAAATACACTACCTGTAATATTTACACCTAATATTGCAGGTACAATTCCTTGTAAAACATCTTCTGTCCAATCGACTGCCGCGGCAAGATAACACCATGGGAAAGTATAAGGATTAATATAAATTAACCAAGAGATAGCAATTCTAACAACTACCATCTGTGAATAAATCATTAAACCTATAAATAAGACTTCACGAACTGTTTCTAAAAGACTGATATCTAAACAAATATTTAACTGAACTTGAATAAATTCCGAAAGCCAATCAGGTAAGAAATAAAGATTTTTATAATTTTCAACATAAAAACTATAAAACCCTTCCTCTTTATTTTCATAAATATACCGTGGGATTGATTCAACTTTGGGTGCTGGTCCCAGAATCATTTCAAACCAAGTTTCCGGTTGTTGGATCGGAGGCCAATAAGTTTTATGCGTTGGAAGATTATCAAAAAATTGTGACCTCACATATGTTTCATTTGGCATCTCATAAATAGTTGGCATTCCAGGATTTTGGGGATATCCAAATAATCCCGCTATTTTTTTAAAAAAATTTTCAACTATTTGATAAACTGTAGTACGGATTGGAATAAATTTTTCGTCTAAACTCATTAAAAATTTTAAATTAAGTTAATAAGATTTTAATCTATCAGATATAAATATTCAGTATAAAAAAGAAACAAAATTCTATCAATAGTTTTTTCAAATTAAATTTTCTTTTATAGTGATCTCAAGTTTTTTAAGTCTTAGAGTTAATAGTTTCTTAAAACTGTTTTACTTTACTAATTTCGGGATAGTAGGATTTGAACCTACGACCCCCTGCTCCCAAAGCAGGTGCTCTACCAAGCTGAGCTATATCCCGAAAATCAAGTTAATATTACAATATTTTAGTAATTAAGAACATGACTATTCTAATTAAATATATTATCAAATTTAAATAAATGATGCAAGGTTTAATCAAAAAATACTAATAATGACATTAAATTTTGAAAAAAAATTAAAAAGGTCTTTAATGTTATTCATTGCAGAGCCTACTTCTACCCTAACTTTTTTTAGTGGAAGACCGAGTCTAAGAAATTCTTACTTCTGGAATGCTAAGAACGAATTACATTCTTGTGATTTCGAATTTATTTTTGCGTACGCGTATCTGCTATTTTTTGGAACTTCTTTGAACATTTTTTCTTCATATTAGATTTGTAGTTTTAGTGTACTTGTTTAGACTTTTTAGTTCTTAGATAGTATAATTAAGTTAAATATCAGATAGGATTTATCTTAGATGAACAGTCTGCGGTGGGTGATAGTTCTTTTCAAAGTTAAAAAAGTTAGTTATAATCAATTTATTATTATGGTTTTAACTTATCTAAAATTTCTTATATCTAGAAATGATGTAAAAATAATTATCATTTGTACTATAACTGGTGGAATATTACAGGTTATATCCAAAAGATATCTTAAAAATCATCCAGAATTTTTGGAAGACGCACCAGATGCACCTGTGACTAAAAAAAAAGGTATTCCTGTCGATCCAGAGTTAATCAATGTTCTTACATTTACATAATAAGATGTTTGAAAAGTTTCCATACTATGAAAACTTTTCGAACGTATCATTTTAACAATAAAACAAACTTAAAATCCTATAATTACTGACTAAAAAGTTATTTTAAAAACTACAGAAGACTAGATTAGATTAATTTTCTCTGTAGTCTAACCCCATAGTAATCCAAAACATAATAAAGAATTAGAGAGTAAGTTTTTCATCCATTAAAAAACCTTCAGAAATATTTTTAGTAGTCAATTACTGTACATCATGTAAAATACCATTAGAAATAATCTTGTACTTAGATTCAATTAAATCATGATCTTCAAAAACTTTCACTAATCTAATAAAAGATTTTTTGTTTTTTGTTGGTTGTTTAAAACAGATGGGTAACAGTTAAAGAAGTCTTCGATATAAACTTCTTTTTCAGTACTGCTAGAAGAAAAAACTTGAAATAATTTAGCTCGAATGTGTAATTCATGCTTGGTAAGCTTTTGTTGAAAAATATTGGGTAAATAGAAAGGATAATTGTAATAAAATAATTCTTCAACTAACCAAACCTTTGCTATCAAAAATTTTTGTTTAGAACATTTCTCAAATTCAATCTATGGTACAAGTACTAAACTTTGAAATTTCGAATCACTAAATGAAGTTACATATAATCCAGTTTGTAGTTGTTGAAAAAACTCTTTTATCTTTCGTAACCGATAACGATTAGTACGTTTAACGCTGGGATCTTGAAATTCTAAAAAGTCTCTTAGTTTAAACACAACTTTTCGATAAGCAGTTTGACCTAAATATTCGGTTTCAAAATCTAAATCTTGAGCATAATTTAAAAATTGAATAAGACTGATAAAATTTCTTGTATCCATTAATATATCAGATTTTATGTAATCAGAATTCAAACCGCATTTAAGAATAGGTTTCTTACAGATGGTTCGTAATTTGATAACTAACCAATCAAGATAAGAGTGTTCAAGAGGCAATAATTTTCCAAACGATCGTAAAAATCGTGAAGAAAGCTTTTGCTCAAATTCTTCGAAATTATTTGAAAATAACAAAAATAGGTTTTTTAACTGGTTTGGCTAATTTGCCAGATTCTTTCTAAAAATTAAATCCTAATTTAAAAAGATAGTTTACAACTTTTGTTTGATGAAGATTGTCTAAATCTTGAAATTTAAATGTAATATAATCAACAATTAAATTTTGAGATTGAAAAGTTAATTTATCTGAATCTGACCAATCTGAATTTGTTTTACTATCTGTATCTTATTTAGGTCCCATTTCGTATTTGTGTTAGTATTTATTATCATTTTTTGAATTATCAATACAATAGACTTAGGTTCAGGTTTTAAATTACTGTCATCATTATCTCCTCCGTTTCCTCTTGGTTTGTCTGAACTAGGATTTTGAGGTTTTAGCTGATTAAATAAGCCTGTATTTTTATCTGTAGAACGTGAGTGAGGTGGCGGGGTCAACCCTTCAGCGCTTGAAAACCACTTATTTTTTGCTTGTGCATTTAACGGTGATGCACTTATTATTAACCAGATTATAGAGATTCTAATAAATTCACGTACTTTACCAGAATATTTATAAATAACTATAAAAGGTTACTGAAAATAATATAATAATAAATCTCTTATTCATGTAATATATTTTTTTATTTCATTTTAAAAATAACGTTCTAAAAAAGTAAGTTTTCTTTAAAATAATTCTGCTATATAAGGCAATTATGTTGTTTAACATAAAATTTTACTTTATAAAAAAAATAGATTAGTACGTATCAATAATAACTCACTGCAATATTCATATTGTATTGAGTTATTATTGATACGTATTCTTTAACAAAAGTTTACTTAATATATTAAATTTTTGAAGAGTGAAATATTTCATAATCACTTCAGAATATTTATTATAATAAATATTCTAAAAGATAAATTTGCATAGCTATGCAAATTTACCTGAAGTTGAAGCAATAACGAATGAAGCATACGTTAAAATATAACCAACACTAAAGTGAACTAAACCAACTAATCGGGCTTGAACAATCGATAAAGCTACTGGTTTGTCACGCCAACGGATTAAATTTGCTAATGGTGTACGTTCGTGAGCCCAAACTAATGTTTCAATCAATTCTTGCCAATAACCACGCCATGAAATTAAGAACATAAATCCTGTTGCCCAGATTAAATGAGCAAATAAGAAAGTCCATGCCCAAACAGATAAATTATTCATACCAAATGGATTGTAACCATTGATCAATGGGGATGAATTTAACCATAAATAATCTCTTAACCAACCCATAATATAATTCGATGATTCGTTAAATTGAGCTGGGTTACCACCCCAAATTGCCATATGTTTCCAATGCCAATAAAATGTAACCCAACCAATTGTATTCAACATCCAGAACATTGCTAAATAGAAGGCATCCCATGCTGAAATATCACATGTACCACCACGACCAGGTCCATCACAAGGAAAACTATAACCAAAGTCTTTTTTATCTGGCATTAGTTTTGAACCACGTGCATCTAATGCACCTTTTACTAAAATTAAAGCCGTTACATGTAATCCTAAAGCAATTGCATGATGAACTAAAAAATCACCTGGACCAATTGTTAGGAACAAATCATTTTTATCATTATTAATTGCTTCAATCCAACCTGGTAACCAAACTTGATTTCCTGCAATCGTTGCTGGACTGCTTGACGATGATAATAAAACATCAAATTGGTATACAGCTTTTCCTGATGCAGCTTGGATATATTCTGCAAAAACTGGTTCAAATAAAATTTGTTTCTCTGGTTGGCCAAATGCAACAACTGTATCATTATGAATATATAAACCTAACGTATGGAAACCTAAAAATAAAGATGCCCAACTTAAATGTGAAATAATGGCTTCTTTATGTTCTAACATTCGAGCTAATACATTATTTTTGTTTAATTCCGGATCATAATCCCGCACAAAAAAGATTGCTCCATGTGCAAAAGCACCAACCATTAAGAAACCAGCAATATATTGATGATGTGTATATAAAGCTGCTTCTGTAGTGAAATCTTTTGATAAGAAAGCATACGGAGTTAATGCATAAATATGCTGAGCTGTTAATGATGTCGCAACACCTAGTGCAGCTAGTGCTAATCCTAATTGCATGTGTAATGAATTTGTAATAGTTTGGAATAAACCAACATGACCTGCCCCTAAACGTCCTCCAGGAGGTCGATGAGCGTCTAATATTTCTTTCATGTTATGACCAATACCAAAGTTTGTACGATACATATGACCAGCCACAATAAATACAACAGCAATTGCTAATTGATGATGAGCGATATCCGTCAACCACAACGATTGTGTTTGGGGATGAAAACCACCTAAAAAAGTTAAAATAGCAGTTCCCGCCCCTTCAGGCGTTCCATAAATATGATTAGCTGTATCAGGGTTTTCTGCATAAACTGTCCAATTACCAGTAAAAAATGGAGTTAACCCAGCTGGGTGTGGTGGAGTTGTTAAAAAATTATTCCACCCAATATGGACTCCGCGAGACGCAGGAATTGCAACATGCACTAAATGTCCAGTCCAAGCTAATGAACTAACACCAAATAATCCTGACAAATGGTGATTTAAACGTGATTCATTATTTTTAAACCATGATAAACTTGGGCGAAACTTTGGTTGTAAATGTAACCAACCAGCAATTAATAATATACATGATAATAATAATAGTCCAATTGAACCTGCATATAATTCTTGATTCGTTCTGAAGCCAATTGTATACCACCAATGATAAACACCAGAATATGCAAAATTAACAGGATAGGTATTACCTTTACTAAATGCTTTTAATGCTGAGTCACCAAAATGCGGATCCCAAATTGAATGCGCAATTGGTTTTACTTTTAATGGATTACCAACCCATTTTTCAAAATTTCCTTGCCATGCAACATGAAATAAATTTCCAGAAGTCCATAAAAAAATAATTGCTAAATGACCAAAATGTGAAGCGAAAATCTTTTGATATAAATTTTCTTCAGTCATACCATCATGTGCTTCTAGATCATGAGCAGTTGCAATTCCATACCAAATTCTTCTTGTTGCCGGATCTTGTGCTAGGGCTTGGCTAAATTTCGGGAATTTAGTTGCCATAATTATTAAATACCTTATTTATATAAATTTTAGTTATTGCGGAAACGAGTTAATTGAATTTACTTCAATGATTTTAACTGATGGACACCGCACGTGCTAGGAAGAATGACCATGTTGTGCCAATACCACCAAGTAAATAATGAGCTAAACCAACCGCACGTCCTTGAGTAATACTTAATGCTCGGGGTTGAATTGCAGGAGCAAAGTTCAATTTGTTATGAGCCCAAACAATCGATTCAATTAACTCTTGCCAGTAACCGCGACCACTAAATAAGAACATTAAACTAAATGCCCAGATAAAATGAGCTCCTAAGAAGATTAGACCATATGCAGATGATGCTGATCCATATGATTGAATTACTTGTGAAGCTTGTGACCATAAAAAATCACGTAACCAACCATTAATTGTAATAGCACCTTTTGCAAAATTACCACCTGTAATATGTGAAATACTACCATCTGGGGAAATGGTTCCCCATACATCAGATTGCATTTTCCAACTGAAATGGAAAATTACTACCGAAAGTGAATTATACATCCAAAATAAACCTAAAAATACATGATCCCAACTTGAACTTTGACATGTACCACCACGACCTGGACCATCACAAGGGAATCGGAAACCTAAGTTTGCTTTATCCGGAATTAATTTTGAACTACGTGCATATAACACACCTTTTAATAAAATTAAAACTGTCACATGGATAGTAAAAGCATGAATATGGTGAACCATAAAATCAGCAGTTCCTAATTTAATAGGCATCATTGCAATTTTTCCACCAATTTCTACAACTTCACCACCAAAAGCATAACTTGTTGTAGCTAAAGCATTCGGAGCTGTTGTACCTGGTGCTAATAAATGAATATTTTGGATCCATTGTGCAAAAATTGGCTGTAACTGAATTGCTTTATCTGAGAACATATCTTGCGGTCGACCTAATGCACGCATTGTATCATTGTGAATATAAAATCCGAATGCATGACATCCTAAAAAAATACAGACCCAATTTAAGTGTGATATAATTGAATCACGATGTCTTAAAACACGATCTAACAAATTATTATAATTATTAGATGGCGTATAATCGCGAACCATAAAAATAGCTCCATGCGCAGCTCCACCTACAACACAGAATCCTCCAATCCACATATGATGTGTAAATAATGAAAGTTGTGTTGCATAATCTGTAGCAATATATGGATACGGTGGCATCGCATACATATGATGTGCTACAATAATACTTAAAGAACCCAGCATTGCTAAATTAATTGCTAATTGTGCATGCCATGATGTTGTTAAAATTTCATATAACCCTTTATGGCCTTCACCAGTAAATGGTCCCTTATGCGCTTCTAAAATTTCTTTCATACTATGTCCAATACCCCAATTAGTACGATACATATGACCAGCAAAAATAAATAAAACCGCTAATGCTAAATGATGGTGAGCAATATCACTTAACCATAAACCACCTGTTACTGGATTTAATCCCCCTTTAAATGTTAAAAAATCAGAATATTCATTCCAATTTCCGCTAAAAAATGGTACTAAACCTTTTGAAAAACTTGGGTATAATTGGCTCATTAATTCTCGATTAATTAAGAATTCATGCGGTAATGGAATTTCTTGAGGTGAAACGCCAGCATCTAATAATTTATTAATTGGTAATGCGATATGAATTTGATGCCCCGACCAAGATAAACAACCTAAACCTAATAAACCAGCTAAATGATGATTCATCATTGATTCAGCATTTTGGAACCATTCTAATTTTGGAGCTGCCTTGTGATAATGAAACCAACCAGCAAATAACATAATTGCTGACATTGCTAATCCACCAATTGCAATCCAATATAATTCAACTTCACTTGTAATCCCTTCTGCACGCCACATTTGGAACCAACCTGAAGTTGTTCGTACACCCTGGAAATTTCCACCTACATCACCGTTTAATACTTCTTGACCAACGATTGGCCAAACAACTTGTGAACTTTGTTTAATATTAATTGGATCATTTAGCCAAGCTGAATAATTAGAAAAATATGCTCCATGAAAATGCATTCCACTTATCCATAAGAAAATAATTGCTAATTGTCCAAAATGTGCACTAAAAATTTTACGAGAAACTTCTTCTAAAGAACTAGTTTGACTGTCAAAGTCATGAGCATCAGCATGCAAATTCCAAATCCATGTTGTTGTTTTTGGACCTTTTGCTAATGTACGAGAAAAATGACCCGGTTGTGCCCATTTTGCAAAACTAGTTTCGACTGCGTCTTTTTCAACAAAAACTTGTACGTTAGTTGTCCGACGATCGGTTGAGCTTATTGCCATTAATATTTCTCCTTATATGGAGACGAAAATCTATGAAACTCTCACAATAAAATAAAAAGTAAAAAACAAAATGCTTTTAATTATGAGTTTTCTAATAATAATTATATGTTTTTTTTTAGATTTTGTTCAAAAAATTTTTAAAGACCATGAAACGATGATTAAATATAGATTAGCAAAATAAAAATCGAAAAAAAAAAATTGTCCAGTAAGAATTCAAATTAAAGTAAAATTTTAACTTACTTTTAGAAAACGTTTTCAAAACGGGACTGACGAGACTCGAACTCGCAACTTCCGCCGTGACAGGGCGGTACTCTAACCAATTGAGCTACAATCCCTATTTAGAATTTAGTAACAATACTAAATTAAATCATAAAAATCTGTCAAGTATTAAATGTTTTAATGCAGGAGAAACAGGGATTCGAACCCTGGGTACATTAAAAATTGTACGATAGATTAGCAATCTATTGCTTTCGACCACTCAGCCATTTCTCCTAAACTAATCAATTAAAATATCTATAAAACTTTACGTTTTTATTATATATTTAGAAGTAGATGACTCTAGTGGGATTTGAACCTACGACCTTGGGCTTATGAGTCCCCTGCTCTAACCACTGAGCTACAGAGCCTTAAACTACTTTACTAGATTTAATAATATCATAAAAAAGCAAATAAAAATAGTCTTTTTAGAATCAACTTTAAAAACTTATAAGTTTAATTGGTATTAGTATTATAATTTTAAAAAACTAATTATAAGTTACATTTTATGAACGATTTTTGGACAAACATTTCAAGATACCCTCGATTTTTTATTAGTAGTTTAGCTGGATTAATTTTGATTATTTTAGCACCGTTTAAAAATTTATTTAAGATTCCAAAACTACGGATTTTTTTAATTATTAGTTTTTCCCTCTTTTGTTTGTTGTTATCTCTCATTATTCAAAATATGAGTGGAGTATAAAAAGAAGTTTTTATTCAACTGGGCCGGGTTGGATTCGAACCAACGTAGCATAACGCAACGGATTTACAATCCGCCTCCTTTAACCACTCGGACACCGACCCTCTTATTTATTAAATACATATTAACATAATCTTATTCTAAAAACAATACTAAAATTATTTTTAGAATAAGATTATTAAAAATTATATGATATAATTATAATATAGGGTAATTAACTCAGCGGTAGAGTGTCTGCCTTACAAGCAGAAGGTCACAGGTTCAAATCCTGTATTACCC
>Ga0307932_1001199_pt1 | contig 10502 bp, 17 predicted proteins | sample OrgLakmetageno48_FD_201843 | JGI IMG/M metagenome (GOLD analysis project Ga0307932, IMG submission 201843) | Saline water microbial communities from Organic Lake, Antarctica - #48 | ecosystem: Environmental > Aquatic > Non-marine Saline and Alkaline > Saline | place: Antarctica: Organic Lake...
TCTTGATTAATCATAGATGCTTCATCGATTACCACAAAATTGTAGTCGGCTATTTTCGGAACGGCAATTGGATTGAATTTGGGATTATTTGGATTAAAATTATCTAAGTCTAAGTCGGGTCTAAGTCCAAGTAATGCATGAAGTGTCTGACCATCTTCACCTGTGGTATTCATTACAACCTTTTTTGCCTTATGTGTTGGGGCACTAACCACAACACCATAACGATAGTTATCAAGAATTTTCTTAACAATGGTACTCTTACCGGTACCAGCATATCCTGCCAAGGTGAAAATGGATTGAGTGTCATTTAACCAGTGTTTTATTTTCTTGACACCATCAAACTGTTCTTCGTTAAATGTAATTATCTTTCCGTTTGGAAGTTTTAGTTGATTTTCATTCATTTGTTGCTTCCTTCAAGAGTTTAATTAATTTTTTTAATGACTTTAATGTTGTGAATCGAACTTCTTCCATTTCAAATATTTCGATAATATAACTACCATTAACCTTCTCATTATTTGCACATGAGATAAGTAAACAGTTATCATTTATTTCATAACTGTAATAATGAAATGGGTCTTCGTTATCGGATTCGATTTCTTTTTTAAAACCTAATTTCTTAAGTTGTTTACCTGTAATGTTTTTCATTTTCTCACAAAATTTTTATTAAAATACTCTAATGCCATTTTTATTCTATCATCATGATTAAATGCCCACTCATAATCTCCATTATAGAAATCCATTAACTCTAACCATTGCACCAATTGTGTTTCACTATCAGTATGTTTTTCAATTTCTTGTGGAAAGAAATCTGGGTCTTTACTAAAATCATATACCATAACATATGTCAAAGACACATTCTGGTTCTTATCTTTCTTTGGGTTGGATTGCACAAAGAATGGTTGCTTATTATTATCGAAAACCAAAAATGTTTCGTAATCGGGAAGATACATGCTTGTTTCTTCATATACTTCTCTTGTCATGCCATCAAAACCGCTTTCATCCCAATCAAGATATCCGCTTGGTGCACCATACTTATTGGGTTCATCCCTCATTTTCTTACTGCGTTTGATAACAAGTACTGATGTTCCTCTGACTCCACCAAAAGCAAATATAATTCCTACAACAGCAGGTGCACGACTTATCCAATAATCGTGATTGATTTTCACACCCTGACCATCGTTATATCTATGATTAACGTGGGGATTGGGTTTGTTATAGAAAACAGGTTTTGGTGTCTTATTTATTTTTTCCATACTTCAAAGATATTATATTTACTAATAAAATTAAAATAAAAAGAGGGGTTTATAGGGGTTGGTATGCTATAAAATTATAACTTATTGTTTTGTAATTTGATTATCTTATTTTTCAAATTAAAAATTCTCATACAACCTAATCGAGCTATTTTAAATTGTTCTTCAGGTGTTAATTTTCTACTATTTTTTCTTATTTTTGCTTCTCTATATATTGATGCACGTGCAATATTACGTTCATTATCGTTTAGTCGATAACATATAATTATTCCAGCTTCTTCGGGTATTAACTGTAATGATTTCTCTAATAATTTTTTAGGTATAGCATAATATAATTTAGTTATTCTTGATGATTCGTGGTTATGTCCTTTTTTAAAATCCGCTTTTAAATCTGATATTGACCTTTTAATTTCAACTTCTATAGCTAACCCACTTTTTCTTAGTACGAATAAATCAATTTCATGTATCCCATCAAATCCCCAAGAAATATTCGGCACAATAATATTTTCTCTAATACCAAACATTTTCATTATACTTGCCTCCATTTCAATTAATGGTATAATTTTACTTTTACGTTTAATGGTTGGTTTTCTTCGGACAGCCATCTTTTCTATTATAATAGGTTATTTTATACAGTAGACCAGATGTGCTTGTTTGCCAATCTTGGTCAGAATAGACATCAAAGTTAGCAAATAATTTGTCAATCGGAAACCTTTTATCACCTTCGGGGTAAGTTTTATTTACCCAAGTAATAATTGCTTCATCACAATAATCGATTAATTGTTCGTAAATACTTGCACCACCAATCACAAAAATCTTTTCAATATTCACGTTTGGATGATTAATCATCATCAATACATTATCTAATCGACTGAATTGAAAATACTCTGTGCCCTTGAGGTCAAAGCGTTTACCATTATTAAGAATCATGAACTCTCTGCCTTCGTGTGCTTTAGATGGTAACGTTAAGAACGTAATTGCACCCACGAGTAACATGTTACCCATCGTGGTCTCACGAAAATGTTTAAAATCTTCGGGAATCTGCCAAGGAATGCTATCTCCAACCCCTATAACACCATCAAGACTTACTGCTGCAATTGCAATTAATTTCATTTTTTCCTGTCTTTTGCTTTAAAAATACTGGGATAATACTTCCTCAATATTCTTGGTTTAAGTGTTTGTCTGGGTGTGGGTCTCATGTAACCCCAGTGTTTTTTTGTTAGAACATGAATTGCTTCAGCACTCCTGTCTTTAAAAACCTCAATGGCTTTCATTTTCCAACACATTCGTTGTTGTTTTACTGGGTCTTTGAGATAATCACCGAGATAATTTAATGCGACTCTCACTATTTCGGTTTTAGAAATATATTTTGTTTTGAATTTCAACCATTCATGTCCGCATTCATTACAATGATTTACGGCTTCGGTTTCGATTTTCATTCGACCACTAACATTACCAAACCCCAGATAAAAATCACCGTTAATCTTACCACTACCCTCGACATTTCTTATCTTATCAACAACATCTCTCTCCCTACACCGAGGACATCTGGTATCACGAGCAAGTTGGTTTTCTTTCTGTTCCTTAAATTCTCGACTTGCGATATCGGCACAACTATTCATAATTGCCTCAATATCGGTTTGAATCTCACGATTTTGTTGAACTGTGGGTAGATATAATAATTTACGTATTATCATGCTTTTTTCTTATCTTTAATTAATTCTCGTAAAAATACGTTCTTGACTCCACCCATGAATCGCACCCATTCCTTATAGTATTCGGGAAACATTTCTTGTTGCAAGTCGGGACATAGTTTGAGTCTGACCAACAATTCAGGATTTTTTTTATTCGCCTGTTTTCTACCCTCTTCGTTTAATTTCATATTCATCAACCAATCAACGAAATCAGGATAATCACTGTAATTAAATACTGGTTCTTCGCAAAGAAAGCATAATGCACTAAGACCATTATTGAGGTCAGGTTCAAGGAAGTACGAGAACTGGATATCATTTGCTAACAGGTCATCGGCAATCTGATTCATTGAACCTGCTGCAATTCCTTCAAAGTCTCTGGTGTCATTCATTGTGCCACCATTAAGAACTATCCAAGTCTCGTGGTTATCAACAAAATCCCAGACTTCTGGGTTATCTGCTGAAAATAATCTTGCATATCTCAAGGCAGCGTGTCCTGCCTGTATTCCCATTTGCCGACCACTGATATTATATGGCACAAAGAAATACATTCTCATTTCCATTATTTTTTCATTTTCCATCCTATTGTATTTTTAGCGTTAATTTTATTTCCAATAACTAATCGTTATCAGGAATTTTATTTAATAAGAAATTAGGGTCTTGTGTGAATATTGGTGGGTCATTGCTAATCCAATGACTTCTGGTAACACCATCAATTTCAATCATTTCTTTTTCAATGAACCTACCTCTTTTTAATTTAGCAGGGTAATCGTTCCAATTCTGACCCTTCAAGTGTATCATTTCCTGCATATCTGAAGTGTTTTTATTGTTAAGCTCTTTATGACTATAAAGACTCTGAGCAACACTTGAGATTGAGTTTCTAAGAGTATCAATTTGTCTCCAAATGATTGTGTTTGCGACTTCAGATTTGGAGGGCACTGAGAACACTCTGGCATCGAACTCGGCAAGTTTTAATTTTGAAGCGTTCATAAACCATACCCAACCAACTTCATCTGTTGTGTTATTATATCGTTCAGTAACATAACGTATCCATCTAAGTTGATTGAATTTAGCGGTAGCCATACTTGCAGCGACACTCACGATTTTCTGAATGTTGCCGTCAAACCAAGCATCGGTTTGTAGTGTATCGAAATCAGTAATTAATATCGAGATTTCGTCACTTTGAACAAATGCAAATTTTGCTCCTTGGATATTTTTGCAAAGATAAATCGCTGTTTCATCCATATCATTGATAAATCCATCATCAAATGGTCGTTCGAGATTTTTCGTATAATTCGAAAAAGAACGACCATCAATTCTTATGAGTGTATATGTCCTACGAGGTAAATAAATTCGAGTTCTATTTTCATAAAACTCCTTCATACGTACCGATAACGCATCTTTTTTCATATTTAATTTGTTTTATCACCTAATTCGTCATTCATGATTTAATATATTATAGTTTTTCGTAGATTTTTATGAACAGTTGGATAACCCTCTCACCTCACCAGTTGAATGGCAATGGTCAACACACATTCTTCTTTTACCATTCATTGTTTTACCACATATAGCACAACCATTATTTTGTCTAATCAACATTTCATTATATTCATCTAAAGTTATGTTATACTCTAATTTTAATTTTGCATTTCTATGTTCAGATTTAAAGCGTTTATATCTTATGGCTGCTTTTGTTTTATGACATTCTCTACAATAAATCGCAACACCAAATGCAGTGTGTTTATCTTTATTAAATTCGGAGATTTCTTTCTGTTCATTACATTTCGGACAATAACTAAAACCTGTTTCAATCAACGCTTCTCGTTTTGTTTTAGGTTTATCAGTTCTACCGTGCTTATACATACGATGATAATGTGTGGTACATAAACCCTTGGATTTCACTTCTTTAATGCAATTGGAGACGCTACAAATCATTTTATTCTGTTTTGTAATTTCATTTTAAATAATTTAACGGTTTCTTTTCCAATTGCCTTTTCAACCGCCTTACTTTCAACAATCTCATTACAACCCTCTCGGTAAACATCGGCAATCATGGCTTTGATGATGTCACCCATTGCTTCCATACTCACGTCTTGAGGGAATTTCTGAAGCACATGAGCTAATCGAACCGACACAACCCATTCCTCTGCAATTTCTTTTGCATCACTCAATACCTTGAGTTCTTCAGGACTTACCTCACGCTTGGTTTTGGTTTCCATTTCTTCATCTGGCTTATATTTACTGATAACACGTTCACCATTATTAGTACGCATCTCAACCAATGGTCTCAACACCACGCCCTCACGCTTATGACCAACACCCATGCCATTACGAATTGCTTGTTCCGACATCTTATCACGTTCAATAGTAAGATTCTCCAGAGTCACTTCAATTTTTTCATATGCAACAAACTCTTGATTGAATTGTTTACACACGTCTTCGGCATTAGGTACGTTTAACCACACATGACCTACTTTCACATCGAAACCCACAAACTTGGATTCCTTGCCATAAGTACCAGACATGCCCTGACACTTCCCTGCGTAATGCTCACCAAAAATAACCACGTCTTGGTCAGGGAAAATCTCTTCAAACTTTTTAATTAAAAACTGTTCATCAAATAATGACAAGAACAACTGATGATTTTCACCTGTGAAGAAATTAACTTTTTTGGTTTCGAACTTCCAGCCGATGTGACTCGAAGTTCCGTGTATCTTCTCAAGTGCATAAGCCTCTTTGAAAAGCAAGATTGTTTGATTTTTATATAAATTATCAATACTTAAATACCCCATAACTGTTTCATTTTTAATTAGTTAGTCCCAAGTTAAATTATTAACATTAAAACTTTTTATTTGACGATTTTTATTTTCATTATATATTTTATTAACCCAAAACAATAATTCGTCTGTTGATAGTATGTTTTTCATTCGATTAATTCTTTTATGAACCCACTGAAAATTGTCGGTTGCATATCCTTTGGTTGAGTCAATTCTATCTGGTGATGCTGTTTGAATTCTACTTCTATCATTATTTGGATACATCACTAATTCAACACCACTTACTGCACATTTTCCTTTTTGATTTTGAAAAATTCACCCTTACTGAAAAACATATTTCAAAGAACAATTAAAAAAACAAGTTTTTATCTTCATTAAAACTTGCAAAACTTAGGTTTGCGAAATCTTTCCTACCTGTCGTTCCTTCTTTTTAGCATTCAGACCTCGAAAGGCAAATAACCTATCAGGCACGTTATCCGACATTTCAACACGTAGCCACCGTGTTAGGATTCGAGCGAGAAGAGAGATTCGAACTCCCGTGAATACAGACTGTCGTGCACGTCAGGCTAATTCACATCTACCACGCATCTTTCGATGGTCGAATTCTCGCATTAAATTACAAATCTATATAAATTAAAGCAGATTTGCAAGATATTCAACAGAAACTTTCGTCTGTTCCATTTCTTTTTTAATTAATTCCACAAATTCCCTTCTTTCTTCAGTATATCCAACCTTTGCACTAAAAAATTCTTCGAGAAGTGCTACCAGATTCTTTGGAGGACTGAGTTTATTTCGGATGTCAGCACCAATAGTATTCTTCTCAACCAATTCGAATTCCACGAGTTCATATGGTTCAAAATCTACCTCACATCCCCAGTCTCTATAGTATTTACTCATTGCCTCAATGGTTGCGGTTTCGGGTTGAACTTCTGGATTATTTGAGGTAAAAATATCGAAAGAATTATATCCATCTCTTATCATAATATGGATGAATTCCTTGGTCTCCTTATGACGTAATGCCTTTACTTTCATGATTTAACAAATTTAATTCCTTTTTTTATGTAATATTCATTATATTTTTCATCGATTTTAAGATTATTAAAATCCCAAAGAAATTCTTCATATTTTAATTCGTCTTCATAGTATGTGGAAGTACATATAATCATACCCATTTCGGTATCACGTCCATGTCGACATTCCACCGAATACGTACCGTCATCCCAGAGCAAAATCTTAACTGTATAATTACAATCAGGATATCGTTTCTGCATATCATCTATCACTAACTTGGTTAGTTCCTGTATTCTGTTGAAATCCGATACAATCATTTCTTTTTGGTTTTCTTCTTTTTATCGTGTTTTAATCTAAAAGTTTTCCCTTCTTTCTTGGCTCTGGTTTTCCATGCCTCGATGATTTCCAATGCAATGGCTTCTGCCAAGTACTCGGCATTTACGCAATACGGCAGGTCTCGGTGTTTTATTTCCTTGTCATTAGCAGTAGCCACACCATACCATATATTCTCACGAGGTTTTAAATGACCATCTCGTTGTTTCAATTCGACCTCAACCACGAGTTCTTTTTGTTCACCATCAAGCGTGTACTTCTGACTATAGCTCCCTTTTAGTTTCATTTATTTTCTTCAATATGTTCTCGATGTCCTGAATCGCTTCCCGTGTCTGCCGTTGTTCTTCCTCATTACTGTCTCCGATTTCACACACGGGGTAACGATATTTTTCCCTGACTTCTTTGTTTCGGGGGAAGTTACAGTCTCCCATGTAACCTTCCCATCTACATTTTCCGCTATAACACATTATAGCTTAACTCTAAAACGTTCACCAACAGGGAATCTGGGTTTACTGTTTTTCTTAGTATAACCCTGATATTTCACGGTCAATATCTTACCAATAACCAATGAGGGGTCGTCAGCGTATTTCTTGAGTTCATCCATATTACCTCTGAGTTTACAGTCAAAGGTCTCGCCTTCTGGAAGCAACTGGTCATCTCTGATTCTCTCGCAAATAAATATAGCTTTACCCGCCATGCTGCCCTTTGTTCCGATTTTCACATCGACAATGCGAAATTCATCATCGTCAAACTTTTTTAGTTTCTGTAAATTGTATGAACGTTTGTATTCATATTTACCATCCATATTCCTAACCATACAACCTTCATAACCACGAGCCAAACAGTTATCGAGATATGCATAGAGTTCGTCTTCGTCATTCACGATAACGGTTTCCACAATTTTAATTGGTGTGCCTTTGAAAGCAGGTCTTACTTTCTCCAATAACTCATACCTCTCCTTGTTGGTTAGGGTTTCATCGGGAATGTCATACACGTGATACTGTACGATTTCATGACCTACTTTAGGTTCTTCCTGACGAATGAATGACGTGAGGTCTTCGAAATTCTCACGATAATCGTGGTGATAGAGTTCACCATCAAGACGTTCGAAATCAAAACCAATACGTAATGATGCCTGTTCAATCGCAGCATTGATATGTGGCAATCCCGTAATTGGTTTACGGGTTCTACTCCACAACGAAACACTCAACACCGATTTACTGAGTCGTTCGTTTATTATTGTGGAGTTAACATCTCGTTGACTGGTACATCGGTGTCCATCCAACTTGGGTTGTGCCAGTGCGGGGTAACTGATTTTATGTCCTTGTTCCGCAAACTTATGTGCGAGAATTGGGAACACACCACCCGTAATCAGGTCATCAGTTGCACCAGCTTCTGCGTCTTCAATGTTTTCAACATAACCTTTTTTCAATTGCTTCTCCCATCTGGCTTTTGCTTGTGCTGTTGCTTGTTCCTCAACACTGGTTTCATTACTTCTGCCGATGTTCTTGCCTTCAGCTATAACTTCTCGGCTTTCCTGAATCTTACCGTCAAGTTGACCATAGTTATTGATTATGATTCCAACAAGTTTATTGTTTTCTTCACCTGCTTCAACTCTGACATCCCATTTCTGGATTGCACCTGTGCTGGTTTTTTTGTAAAGAGTGGGATAATTTTTCATTTTATTTTATTTAAATATTCGTGATACCATCTATATAACATATGTGGATAAACTCTATAGTCTGAAAACCCATACAAACCACAAGAGAACAGGTCGTGAGCCTCTATAACAAATGTTTTTTCATCGAAGACCCCGACATCCAGAGTGTATGCAATTGGTGCAGATTTATATGCGTCAATCATGTTTTCAATCTCTACCACACTTGGGAACATCGTGAATTCTCCGCTGTAATTCTGAAGTCCAACGAGTTTGCCTTGATAAACAAAGGCACGCCACTCACTTTCAATATCAATTGGTTCTGAAAATTGATAATTTCCCGATGGAAGGTTATGGAATTCATCTTCATTTAATATTCCAACAATACCTTTGATAACATCATTGGATTTCACAAATAGTTTTCCATAACCTTTAAAAAATCCGTTTTTATCTCCATTCCATATACTGCGTTCACAATAGTCGAATAGTTCCACTGGAACGTTTATTGGTTTCGGAGTGTGATTATGGAAGTGACCAAGGAATTCACTCACGAATTCCACACTACCAACAGGCACGTAATCATGATGCATGGGTTTCCATTGAATCGGATATATCATATCGGGGTCAGTTATCTCGAAATAATCAAGATATTTAACTTTAATGTCTTGGGTTTGTGTCAGCCACGTCTGAAACCTAATTGATTCCAGTAGTGTTAGACTGAAGTCGTGTCGAACTTCCCCATCTACCTTTTGAATTAAAAACTTCATAATTATTTTTTGGGTGCGAAATTGGGGTCAAGCCAATAAACTGTTGGCGCATCTTCTGTATCATGTTCTCCCATTTGAATCAGGTATTCATCCCAATCTTTCCAGAAACCACCTAAACCATACCACCAACCTTCGGGCAAGAACATCTTAGCTGCTTCACTGGCTTCTTTATCGCCCTTAAAGACAAATGTTTCCTCACACATCATGGTCGTAATTGCTATTGGTTTGAACCCTGCTTCCTTCACCATCTTTAATAAAATGCTATCAGGTGTTCCATAAACACTTGGGTTATCAGCCATTTCATCCAGATAATCATCATATTTGGTTCGATGTTGTTTAAATTCTATCTTGCTCATAGGTATAATTTAAGATTCCAGTATTACAATATGATGGATGTACCCAAGTTATCCCACAATTTTTTGCAATCTCATGATATTTAAATTTCTTTAATTCTCCATCGATTGTAACTGGAATGTCTTGAGGTACTTGGTCTAAGCACGTGATAACCATATGAACCCTATCAGGTATATTGTTGTATCTATCACATTCTATTGCGTAAACCAACAAATCCAAATCTAAAACAGATTTTCTAAACACACCTTGAAAACCATCGCTTTGATTGGTTTCGTCTGGATTATTAATGATGTGAGAATTGTCGATGTCATCGTTCGTCATCGGTCCGTTCCCGTGGCGTGTCTGATATGCTCTGGTAACATAGTAAGTTTGAACATATTTATTCACGTCATATTTTTTTAGAATTTCAAAAGCATTCTTTGATGTGGTATTGCTTCTGGTAACATGTGGAAAAAAACCGTAATCCATGTCAAGCATAATTCCTTGACTGCCTTCGAAAATCCAATCCATGTGTTGATAATCATTAAGGTCGTCAACGATTTCAAATCTTTCAATTAAATCATCACATGCTCTAATAAAATTCTTAAGAATAAGTTCTGTTTGAGAATTCTCAGGCACAACATAGTCATAATATGTTTTTTGAATCAGTTTAAGTTTTGCGT
>Ga0307932_1001205_pt1 | contig 10464 bp, 16 predicted proteins | sample OrgLakmetageno48_FD_201843 | JGI IMG/M metagenome (GOLD analysis project Ga0307932, IMG submission 201843) | Saline water microbial communities from Organic Lake, Antarctica - #48 | ecosystem: Environmental > Aquatic > Non-marine Saline and Alkaline > Saline | place: Antarctica: Organic Lake...
AAACCAAAAGAATAAACTACACACTGTAGAAGCACAATCGCACCCTGATTCGGACGCGGGTTCAACTCCCGCCATCTCCACAATTACAAAACTCCACGCGCAAGCGTGGTTTTTTTGTTTGTGGAGATGGAGAAAGCAAATAGTTTTGCTTTCGTCGGGAGTTGAACGGCGGAGACATGTGGCTCTGCCACAGTTGCGTCGGGGTCGAGAACACTTAGTAGATTGCGCGGGCGGCAAAACAATATACTTAGTGATTCGTACCAACCCCCGCCATATCAGTCGCACGAAGGCCCAACCTTCGGAGCTACGTTAAAGCGGTGATTCTTTTACGTGGTTACTGCATTTTCTACCATATATAAAGTCTACAGATTTCTAAGAAATAGTGGCTGAACTCATCATTTGTATTTTAAGGGCAATCACCTTTCTGATTCGCTATTGTATAAATACAATGAACGATCACTAGTCATAATGAAAAAACCCTAGGCTTTTTTCATGGTGAAGTCGGACTTCGTGAAGAAAGATTAGGGTTTTGGGGTCGGATTGTGAACTCGACAAATTTTTTGTTGCAGGTCAGACCTGCGTGAAAAACTTTGTGGAGTTCAGGAACTGAACTACTTACTATAATACTCCTCTCTGAGAAATATGCAAGTCCTAGTCTTCAATGCGTACCACATTCGGCTTTTTGCACGCGTTTAAACAATGTAGGTACTCGTCGATTAACAAAAGACTTATTTCAAGAAACCCCTAGGCAAGACCTCGGGGTTTCGTGTTAATATTGCGGACCATCTATACAGAACAACCTGAGTTGCTACACTACAGACATGACTAGTCAGCCAAAAGACGATAAGCAGCCTGTAGATACTGACTCACCTACCGCCAGTCAGTTGTGGCGGGAGGCTTTGAATAAACGTGTGCAAGGAGCTCAACCAGGAGCCGGCCGAAATACGCTGCAAGGGGGCGTTGGTGTGCATATGAAAAATCGTTTTCAAAAGAATACTCCCAACGGTACCTCGCAAAAAACCCGCAAAGGATCCCGAGCTGGATAACATACGCGGGTGCTGCTACATAGCTATGGCTGAGTGAAACCCCTAGGTCTCGCCTAGGGGTTTTGCCTGAGGTTTTAAAGTGCGAGTACCAGCATGATTGCGAAACTGTGGTAACTAACGTATAAAAAATACACAATGAACCCCAATACAATTGACCTTCCAGCGGCGGCAAAACATTTTGCCGCCACGGACCCGGTGATGGCGCAGCTTTTGCATGATGCTCTGACAGCTCCGCGGCCAATTATGCTGCCGCAGCAAAAGCCGGTGAGTGAATACTTCTCCACTATCGTCACCTCGATCATCAGTCAACAGATTAGTACCAAAGCGGCCGATGCAGTGCGGGGTCGGGTGGTCGCGCACCTGGGTGGGACGATTACTCCGGAAGCGGTGATGCAGGCTGATTTTGATGAGCTAAAAAGCTGCGGACTCTCCAACCAGAAGACGAAGTACCTTAAACATAACGCTGAGGCATGGTCGCGTGTCCCCAGCCATGAATTTGCCGTCATGGATAATGAAACCGTCATAACCGAACTCACCAAGCTCTATGGTATTGGGCGCTGGACCGCGGAAATGTTCTTGATTTTTTCACTGGCTCGGGTAGACGTGTTTTCCTACGGTGACCTAGGTCTGATGAAAGGGCTCTATCTCGCTTACCACTACAAACCACACTACGTGCGCAAGATTGCAACCACGGTAGATAATTGGTCTCCCCACCAGACAGCCGCATCGCTGGCGCTGTGGTTTGTGTTAGACAATGGACCGGTGCTGCTGTAGGCCACGATATACTGATTCCGTTGGCTCGTCCTGCGAGTGGTGCAGCTGGCACATATCCACAATTTAAAATCAGTTAACGTTTGTGTGGGCGTTTTTGTTTATTCAGTGAAATGGATAAAATAAACGAGTAATAATCTTGTTAAATTTGCATTTATGTCGTACCTTTCAAAGAATGGATGAAGATAAACAAAATATTATCGACCTTTTTAATCAACACGTCAAAGGCAAGGTACCAGATACAATTAGTGCTGAAGCTAAACACGCGGGTAAGGAAGGTCACTGGCTGGAAGAACAAATGGGTGTCGCCCGAAATGCAAGTAACTCGCCAGACCTATTTGGATACGAGATGAAAAATGCCACAGGTTCTAAAACAACGTTCGGTGACTGGTCGGCTGATTTTTATATTTGGAATGACAACACGTACAGAATCCAACGTGATGACTTTTTGCAAATCTTTGGAAAGTCAAACCTTAAAAAAGGAGGACGATTTTCGTGGTCAGGAGAGCCCGTTCCAAAAATAAATCAATACAATACTTTTGGCCAAATACTCCTTATAGATAGAGACCAAAACATAATTATTGAGTACTCTCACTCACGTGACCATAGACCGGACAAAGCAAGTATAGTTCCCACAATAATGCAGCAAGAGCATTTACTACTTGCACGCTGGGATTGTGAATCAATAAAACAAAAAGTTGAACGCAAATTCAATCAAAAAGGGTGGTTTAAATGCCAAAGAGATGAAAGTGGCACTTACACAGAAATTGTTTTTGGCGCCCCCATTACTTTTGAACAATGGTTGGCAGACGTCAAAAAAGGGCAGATAATTTTTGACAGTGGTATGTATCAAACTAATACCAGAAACTACTCACAATGGAGGGCTGTTAACTCGTATTGGGAAAACTTAATCACTGACAGACACTAGGGTTTCCCCCGCAGCTTTAACGTGAGTGTCTCTAATTTTGTTGATATCGACTTTTTGACCAGAAAAACTTCTCTTTTGCATAACTTTCATCTCCTTGACCACATTTTCCGCTATAGCTCTTATCACCGGCACAGCGACACTGTTGCCGAACTGTTTGTAGGCCTGAACATCACTGACCGGAATAATATACTCATCAGGATAACCTTGTAGTCTAGCGGCCTCTCTGGGTGTTATCTTTCGGGGGTTCTTTCCTTTTTGTTCAATCAAAATTTCAGAACCATCTTTGTAGTATCGAGCAGAAATTGTACTCGTATACACGGAATTTTTGTTAAATAGCGAATAACCGAATCCATAACCTTTTGCAGCGTGTTCTTTCTTCCTGCGCTGATGACCTGCCCATAATTTATCGGAAAGTGTGTATTTATCGTCAACCTTTTTTTCTAAAATATCACCAAGTTTTGTCTTGATACCAGTCGGCTCCGGAAACTGAAAATTGGTCTCTCCTAAAAACGCAATGATGTAAATTCTTTCTCTGTTTTGGGGCACACCAAAATCTCTTGCGTTTAAAACTTTTGCATGAACCTCATACCCTAACTCTTCTAAGGTAGACTTTACAACGTTGAATGTATTTCCCTTGTCGTGGGTTTTAAATCTTTTTACATTTTCTAAAAAAACAACTGATGGACGATGGTGTTCAACTATTCTCGCAACATCGAAGAATAGAGTACCTCGTGTATCTGCAAAGCCTTTTTTCAATCCAGCTTGAGAAAAAGGCTGGCAGGGAAACCCCCCAAGCAAGACATCAAATGACGGAACCTCCTCAGACTTTACCTGAGTTATGTCACCATATGGTATCTCGTCAAAATTAGCTTGATATGTAGTCTGTGCAAACTTGTCCCACTCAGAAGAAAAGACACCTTCGCCACCAAACTCCTCGAACCCTAATCGTATACCACCGATACCCGCAAACAAATCAATTACTTTAAAATCTTTCATACAACTATTATTTTCTCTCCAAACAGCGTGGGAGTTTTTATTGACTGTTTAATAATAACATCTTTGTTCATATCTAAAATTCGCCACTTATTATCCCCATAACTCTTCCTTGTACCTCAACGTTATTCTCGTAAAACGGTTTTAATTTTTTATTTGCTGGAACTAATTTAAATGTATCTTTCTCTTTGTATATTCTTTTTAAAGTGACTTCATTTCTATCTGGGATATAAGCAACTACCCGGTCACCATCGTCGGCACTATTTTGTTCACGAATAATCACGATAGAGCCATCGGGAATACCATCTTCTATCATTGAGTCACCTGCAATTTTTAATGCATAATATTTTGCACCCGAGGGAACCATGATCCTTGGTACTTCTATCGGTCGGACGTCACGTATAGCCTCTATGGGACCACCAGCTGCGATAATACCCATTAGTGGGACAGTTACCGCACTCGCTGGCCTGTCGCTAAAATATGACTTGATTGATCGCCGCTTACTCTTTTGGTTACTGATTAAGTTTTTCTTTTTCAAAGCACTCACGTGCTGATGCACAGTTGGGACAGACACGTCAAAATGTCTTGCAATCTCGAGCAAGGACGGAGAGTAGCCTTTTTTTCTTAAAAATGAATTGATAAAAGCTAAAATCTCAGCTTGTTTTTTGGAAGGCATACTAGAGGGATTCATAGTACCTAAAGTATACTACCTAATGTTAGCCGAATATAGACAATCCCCAGCCACATGATTTACTGCCCCGTACGTAGGAAGCAAAAGAAGACATTGACTTATTGTACGAATAACGTACAAAATAAACCGGAATGTAATGATAGTCCTTTAGCACTCTTTGCCAGAGGTAATACAGATGAAGATACACTTTAGTAAGTCAGTAATGACTGCTTTCTACTGGACTCAGGAAGCGATTGAGAAAGTTCAGGGAGATAAAGCTTTCCGGTGGAAGCAGCTAGAAACTGAAATCGTTGATGCCCCTCCCAAATCTAGCGATACTGAAGCAGTAAAACTCATCACGTTCAACGTGATACATCATTGTGTCTGACAAGCAGTTTTTGACAACATCTGCTGTCAGCCTGACGAGGGGTGCTGATGGAGAATGGAGACCTGTGAAGGTTGAAGTTCACTGTCATCTTCCGAACTTAGTGCAGATTGTTGACGGCGGAGCGTCTATCCCCCGGCAGAAGGCATACCCCCGTACACCTTATTCAAAAACCAGTCTGGTAACTTGGCAGTAGTAGCATAACAGACACCCTCTGCCCCACGAGGAAGTCCCCGCGACTGACAACTCGTGGGGCTTTTTTTATTATCAATGAGCAACAGCGGGGCAAATATCTTCTACGCCTTGTGCGTCCTCAATAATCAATCGTTTGCGCTTCTCATCAACTGTAATCTGGAGCTTTTGCCGAGCTTGCCCCTTAAACATGCGGATAGCGCGCGACGGCAACGTAATACCATAAAGGAATTGAGACAGGTGTTTCAGTCGCACTGATTCTTACCCCACACTTACGCTCAACAACCATAGTGGGGATAAAGTACTTGACAAGGTACATATTAATAGCATAGTATAGACAGTAGTATCCCGATGAACGTTGTGGAGGAATGGCTGATGCGCTCTTTACATATCGCAGACATATACACGCTCCTCGTTCATAATGAGGAAAAACCCACCTTCAGAAGCCCGCGGCACCCGCTAGTGGTTTACTGTCATCTGCCCTTTGCACTGTGTGTGCTGATTGCATACCTGTTTACGGCAGGGACTCTGGGTCAGACCATTTTGTTCTTGGTAACAATTGGTTTATACCTCAGTAGTGCGGCCTATCATGCGTGGCGGCCAAATCGTTTTTTACGTTTTGTTGACCAAACCATGATTAGCTGGTTTGTACTGGCAACACCTGTTCCGCTTGTGTATCACAATGCGGACAGTATGTTGGTCCTTGGAACACTGGCCACACTCAGTGTTCTCAACAAATGGTACCAATGGGAACCTAATTTTGAAACCGGGTCTATAGTGTTTCTTTGCCTTGGCGGCATCAGTACGTACATGATGCTCTTTGTCGGCCTCCCTGTCATCGGAGCCGACCTGCTGAGCCTTGAAGCAGTATGGGTATATGCAGCCATCATATTTTTTATAATTATGTTGGCTATCTACCACTACAAGATTGGATTAATTCGTAACGTGTTTGATGCACCGGAGTGCAAACACTGCGCATTATCTTTTGGAGTAGTGCTCATCTTATACTTAGCAGCAACGTGCCCAGTATAAAATGTACAACTAAGGCCCACAATTTTTATTAAATTGTGGGCCTGAGCTTTTTTTACTCTCTTTAAAATTGACAGTGTATTATATTTACGTGTAATATGCTGCTGCACACTGCAACATACCAGCAACTGACAGAAAGAGGTCTTTCCAATGATAAACCATTTTGCCGAAGCACAGCAGTGGTTCAAGTTCTTACGCAAGGGTACTATCCAGTACGAGAGAATCATCCGTTATCTCCATCAAAGCCTTGAGGCTGGTGGGCTGACACCCGAGGATATCGGTACAACTGAGACTAAGATTCAGGAGTTGCGAGTCAAATCCTGTGAAATGACTGCCCACCAATGGCTCATACACCTACGCAAGGGCACTACCCAATACGAGAGTATCATTGATTATATTTACCGTAACCTTGAAGCGGGTAAGCTGACACTTGAGAATATCAAGACGACCGAAACTGAGATTCAGGAGCTGCGAGCCAAGGGTTGTAAGATGGCTGTCTCCCAGTTACTCAAACTCCTGCGCCAAGACACTCAACCGCACGTGAATATCATCCGTCATATTCGCCGCAACCTTTTAAACGGTGACCTGCCAGCTAAAGAGGTTGCGGAGATAGAGGCTGAGATAGAATCACTCAAGAAAGTCGTCTAACACGACAAGGGCCCGCAAATGTACTTTGCGGGCTTTTTTTATTTATTAAATCTTACACCCTAAGTAAATCAAGACGTTTTTGGAAGTCAGCAGTAAACGTCGCTTATTCCCTTGGCAGCGGATACTGGACGCTGGCTAGGGTGGGTGGCGCAATAAAGATATCGTCTCGTTCTGCAAAGACGCGAATGACGTGCCCCCAGATATCTGAGCTGGTACTGCGCCGCTGCCACGCGTCTACCACATAGCGCAGCGTCAGTGAGTAACCATCTGCAGCTAGGTTGACGTACACGTTGGGGTCCAGCACGTGCCCTTCTACGTAGTAGAACCGCTCCAGTCTGGTCAGACTCTGGTCAGCGGCTTCGATGAATTCGCTGGTGTGCTCCTGGCCAATCTCCCCCATCAGGCGCATAGCTTCACTCCAATTACTTTCTGGAGTCACTACTACACTCATTTCGTCCCACAAATACTGATGGTGTTTGGTGTAGTTGTGGACTGGTTTATTTAGCGCGCTGCCGTTTGGTACCGTTACGATACGGCCGGTTGCTTGGTCGGCACCAATCCACCCACGGACTTCAAGCAGTGTAGTGTTAAATAAGCCAATATCAATCACGTCGCCCACGACGCCATTCATTTCGATACGATTACCGACGCGGAATAGTCCGCCGACAAAAATAGTCAGGCCGCCTGCAATATTTTTCACCAAATCTTGGAGCGCTACAGCGATACCTGCAGCCACCACACCGTAGGCAACCAACAACGCTTGGGGGTTTGGTACCCAGATGCGTAGTAGCACGATAGCTAAGACAACGATGAGAATCATCGACATCGCTTTGCGAAAACTATACCGAGTCTTGGAATCAGACAGACGGCGTGCAAAGAATCCGCCGATGCCAATCGATATCAATCCGTAGAGCAGCGTGATAGTGATCAGGCTCTGCACAAATTTCCCTGCCGTGACATTTTCAAACCAAATATTTCCCACAAAAGCGGCCACTGACAAAGACAAGAGTATAAAAAAGATAAAGAACTTTCGATTCATATATACATATGATGATACCAATACCTACCTCAAATGACAGGGTAATTCTGCACAGGCAATAGCAGTACCAGCTAAAATATATTGCGCTGATTAATATAAAAACCTACGCTAGGCGTAGGTTTTTATTCTTTAGTCTCGCTTGAATGCGTCCGCACAAATCTGCAGATACTCGTCGACTTGTTCTTCTCGCTCTTCTGGCGATAATCCCTGCATGTTCTCTACGGCATCTTGGTGGTCGTTATCGCCTTTTTCCACCTCTTCCATAACGTGCTCTTGGCAGTTCTTTACTATCTCTTCTGGAGTGTTACCTCTGATTTCTACTTCACACGCTTCTGGTCCTCCTAAATCATTGCAGAATATTTTTTTCATATACACATGTTACTACACCTCTTGGTACAGTTTCGTTCTCTCTTATCCCGCTGTGTAGCACGCCATAAGTTTGGTTCCTTCAAAGAAAGAAGGAGTGTCTCCACTTTGAATAGCGGTCATTCGCTCATTGCCGAGTTTCGCTTCTGCACAGGCTACCATTTCCGGAGTAAGGGTAATCGAATCTGCGTCCACACCGAGTGATTCCAGAAGCTGGCGTTGGCCATCGGTCATCGCCGAAGCGTCGAGAGTAGTTCCTTCTTCGGGGATCGTATTGTCCGACGACTGAGCCGCCGCATCAGAGCCCGAAGGGTCTGCTTCACTGTTGAACACTCCGTCCATCATGCCACTTTCAGTATCACTCGTTCCTGAGGGAGCGACCATATACCCAAGTGCAAATCCCCCGATAAACACCAGCACCATTACTATCCCTGTCACCAGACTGCTTTTATTATTCATTTCTTTTGGGATTATCTCTCTTAATCTGCAATCTCTCCCTGTGTCTTGCTACAGAGAGTTCTCAGCTGAGGGCAAACTCACATCTGCATCGAGCTGTGCGTCTGCTGGATTCTGGTCAGCATTTGTAAAAAACCACACCAGTCCCCCGACTACCACCACAAGAATAATGACTAGCAGTGCGGTATTGATTCCTGAGCTATTATTGTTATCCATGTGAATTATGCGTTATCTTGCGTCTCTAGACTTTTCTCCGCCTCATACGCGTCAATTGGGCGATTCATCACGATGAGCTTTACGATTCCCCAAGCAACCACCCAGTATACAAACAATGCGAGTAAGGTACTGAATTCTATAACACTACCTCCTGCCGAGGGAGCACTAAAGACGTACTGAAACGGTGCGACAAAGAAGCCGGAAATAGTATAGACGAGTTGGGTAAATCCGGCTCCAGGGTTGGCAGCGAGCAATTTTAATCCAAAGCGCAAAAGGAGAATTACTTCAATGGCGGAGAAGACATACCAGACGTATCTGGTGGTTCGATACAGCGTTTCTTTATTATTTGACATATTTTATTGGCTATTGGATAATTATTTAAGTATATACCTTTACGCAATTACATCAATTGTCTTGCGGATAATTACCTCTGGTGAAAAGTGTGCAAATTCAAACTCAAATATCTTTTGTTCGGTGCGGTATTCTGTCATGTACTTTGATACGTGGTTCCGTATTTCGGTAATTTTTTCTTTTGGTCTCTTGGGTATTCTACTTTTAAATATAACTTTCATACTCTTGTAGAACGATTCAAAGTGCCAATCCTTACCGACTGTACAAGACAAAACTCCGCCATGGGCGGAGTTTTGTCTTCACATTATTAGTTGGTCTTGACTAGATATTTAATCCAGAACGAAGCGCTCCGTTTGTGTCGGCATCGATACCCTGAGAATCTACTTCGATTGTTGCGTCAGTTTCAACCTCGTGCTCTCCGTCTTTTTCATTTGGTTCATCGGTTAAAACTGAACCTTCAGCTTCCCCATTTGCTCCAATATTAAGTTCTAGAGCGGGTACGTTACTGAAATCAATATCAATGATCGCGCCGGTGTCTACATCTATCTGGGCGGTACCCAAGGTAGTGAGTTTAGATTCAACTTCTCCAGCAAGCTCCGCCGCTTTGGTAATACTTTGCCGCGACGCCACTTCGGCCTGAGTCTGCGATTCAACTACGAGCTCATCTGCTTGATCAAGTTTCGTGCGTAGGGCAAGATATACCTCAGTAGATATTTTTGCTTCGCTCTCCTCTAATACTTCAATGAGATTTTCCACTCGTGTTTGAGTATTTGCTCGAAAGGTCTCGAGGTCAATTTCCCCGGCTGCGAAGGTTGTTCCCAGCGCTGCGCTGGAAGACACTCCGCTGTCTTCCTCTGACACCCCGATAGCTAAAGCTGTATCAGCTTCAACCAACGTGTTGAATTTTCCTATAGCGAGACCAAGTCCAGCGTTGGTTCGAGATCGTACAGCAGCATTACTTTTTTCATTCGCTTTTTTGGCTTTCGCGACGTGTTTTTGAATGTTTGCTGCCAGCTTGGCGGCTACTTCTCCTTTGAGTTTTCCTTCTGCTTTTAGCTCTTGGGCTTCTTCAATTCGTTCTGCGACGATTTTTACTTGAAGATCCGCTTCGGCGTTGGCTCCTACTGCAAAGGCTGAGCGTATTGGTTCGTTCACTTCTGTCTTGACGGCATAGAGGAAATCACCTGGTACAGTTCCTTGAGCTGCAAATGAGGTTCCTCCACCGACCATCACTGCGAGTAAGATTACAAATGGCATATACACACGTTTTAAAGAGAATAATGAAGTACGTTGTGGTACTTGCTCTATAGAACGAACGTCAGCCCCAACTCTTACCCCTTGAGACACACTATGGAACTGGGCGTATTCGAGAAG
>Ga0307932_1001207_pt1 | contig 10458 bp, 13 predicted proteins | sample OrgLakmetageno48_FD_201843 | JGI IMG/M metagenome (GOLD analysis project Ga0307932, IMG submission 201843) | Saline water microbial communities from Organic Lake, Antarctica - #48 | ecosystem: Environmental > Aquatic > Non-marine Saline and Alkaline > Saline | place: Antarctica: Organic Lake...
AATATGGTGATGGTGAGGGAGAAAAAGAACTCACATCTCTTGAAGAATTAAATAATGAATTAAATGAAGCTATTGAAGAAGAAAATTACGAAAGGGCTGCTGAAATTCAAAAAGAAATAAATAGTAAATCAAGTGAATAATTATTTAAATAAATAAGTAAAATGTCTGTAATGAATATAAGGGGATTCTTTGAATCACATAAAATAAAACTAGAAGATGAAGGAAACTTTGTAATGTGTGTTGATGATTCATATACCCAAAGCTTTAAAAGAGGTAAATTTTACCCAATTATAAACGGTTGTGTAAAAGGTAATGCTGTTAATCTACATTCAACTGATGAAACAAGGTTGAATAAAACGTTTGTTGCCCTTCAAGGAGCTCCTGACAGTTTAACACTTAGGGATAAACTAATGATAACTCTTAGAATATCATAAGGTATGAATAATAATAACATTGTATATAGAGTAGATCGACATGGAAATACTAACTTCTATATTAAGAACAATAAACCATTTTTTACTCGAGCTATCACGCATTGGGATACGTTCTTATCTTCAAGTCTTGATGAAGTTTAAAAAACACACTCCTTAAAAGTTATACCAATGATCATAACGAAACAATTTCCGAAAAATATATTAAGATACCATCTGATAAAGTAAAAAGTGATGGATACTAAAGGAAGTGATACAGTTTTAATGGTTAGAAGTGGTAGTATGTTGTTTTTCAGTTTTTCTACCTTTCGACTATTTTATAATAAAAATATCAAAAAATTTAAATATAAAGTTAAAATATCTTCTAAAGAAACAATTATTATATGACACTTGATGAACTACCCGAAAGAACTTGTATAATGGTGGATGCTTGGTAGTATTAAGCATAACGGTCACAGATATATTTAGGTTTTCTTTTTAATATATACACTAAAATAACTTACAAAGATGAAACATATAAAAACACAACAACAGTTGAACGAAGAGACAGAAAACTTGAATATATCTGATGTTATAAAACGTTTTAAATGGGAAAACAAAACTGGTGGCAAATTTTCACATAAGTATTCTTTTGGACTTAGAAATTCAGAGTTTGAAAATGTTAAAAGAATATGGTCATTAGCTTTAGATGATTGTAAATGGGAAAATAGATACACATTGTGTGAAATAGATGATGATGGTAATACTATTATGACATGGGATGAATATTTGGAAATATATGAATCTTAAATGTTTTATAACAAATCGCTATATGTAACTATTTATATAAGACCTATTAACACAACGAAAATTAAATAAAAAAGATATGGCAAAGAAAAAAATGGTTTTCCCCCTGTTTCTTCTGTGTATTTTTTCTTTAAGTCCATTTATAAATTTTTGTTATTAATCCAACTACTCATACATTTAACGTTATAGGTAAGCTGACCGAAGCCAACCTAATACTACTTTTGTGCTTCTAAATGAGCTTTATTTATTAAGTAGCTTATGTAACCACCAAAAGAAAAGTCCCAAGAAATATTTAATCACTTCTTTGAGATTGAACCAATAGATAAAGAAACAGCTCTACAATGTAGTTTAATACTTGTTGATGAATTAAGAGAAGAGTGGTGTATAGTATGGGATGAAGTTTCTACAGATTGTGATTATTGGAACGAGGTAGAACAAGAATTAAGATCACTAGATATTTCAGACAAGAAGTTTTCATTCCCAATATTGAACAATAAAATAAAAAATATGAGTTTTAAAGAAAGAGATGGAAATCTAATTAAGTTATCAAAACAAGGAGAGTTTGATGATATAATACATGGATGTAACTGTGGTAAAGACTGGGGTGCTGGAATTGCACTTTCGATGAAGAAATCATACCCATTAGCTTTTCAAAATGATCTAAACACCCCCTCTACAATGGGAGATATTACAATTTGTAAAGATTATGATTGTTGTGATATAATAAACTCATATACTCAATTTTATAAAGGTAAAAATAAGTGGGGTAAAGACTCTGACTTCAACAGATACAAAGCTATCGAAAGTTGTATGGAGAAGATCAATGAAAATTATCAAGGAAAGACTATTGGTATTCCATTAATAGGTTGTGGTCCTTAATACCAAAGAAGAATCAATTATTAAATTACGATCTTTACCAAATATTAATAAAAAAGATAAAATAATATTTAGATCTAAAAAATAATTGGATAATAATTTGGATAATCAATATCTATTATCTATATTTGTTGTAACGAAATAAAACAAGAATAAATTTTAAACAAAATGAAATTGAGACATATAAGTAGAAGAAGAAATTCAGAATCTAAAATCGTAAAGAGAAAAGGTAGAATTTATGTCATAAATCGTAAAAATAAGTAAAAGGAAACAAACAAAAATAATATATACAGTAATGAAAACAAATTTTAAAAATATCAACTTTAGTACCAAATCGTTTTTTTGGTCTTCGAAGCGTTCAAAGATGAATGTGGGGTCGAGTATGTTTTAAAATTTGAATAAGAAACTTTAAAATTTGTCCGATTCTCACAACAGAATCGGATTTTTTATTTTATACCCAACCAAATGTATAAATGTCCGATTCTAAAACAAGAATCGGACATTTTTGTTTTTAGGTAATATTGATTCCGTAGCTCAATTGGTGGAGCTTCTGGCTTTTAACCAGAAGGTTGTGGGTTCGAGCCCCACCGGGATCACAAATATTCCCTCGTAGCTCAGTTGGTTTGGCGAAAGCCTTAGAGCATCGGTCTTTTAAACCGAGGGTCACAGGTTCGAATCCTGTCGGGGGAACAAAAAAAAAGGTAGTCATAGCGGAATTAAACCGTGTGTACGCCGATAGTTGAGAGTAATACACTTAAAGGCGTGGGTTCGTAAGGGTTAAACCAATAAGAAAAAAACAAACTATCAAGACTACCTTTTTTAACATGGAGAGGTTGTCAACGTGGTCAAGGTATCGGTCTGAAAAGCCGACAACGTGAGTTCGATCCTCACCCTCTCCACAAATGGAAGTTATCCGGCTGGATGAGGGGATGCTCTTGAAAAGCATTAATACGTGAAAGCGTATTGTGAGTTCGAGTCTCACAACTTCCGCTAATAAGTTATGGGGTTCTATTAAGAAAACATAGAACCCCGTAACTTAATAATAAATGTTTAATTTGTGGAATAGAACCGAAATGGATGGGTAATTATTTAACTTTTGTTATTGATCATATTGATGGTGATGCTTCAAACAACAAGAGAGACAATATAAGATTGATATGTCCTAATTGTGATTCTCAAACAGATACATTTAAGTCTAAAAATAAAAACTCAACAAGGAGAAATTATTGGAAAGAAAAGATAATAAATGATTTAAAATTAGAGTAAATAATATACACGGACGTAACTCAATTGCGTAGAGTGCTGGCTTCCAAACCCAGTGGTTATAGGTTCGAATCCTATCGTCCGTGCAAAATGGAGATGTATCTCAGTACAGATTTTAGGGGAAGATCCTAAAACTAGGTAAAGCAGGGAAACTGTGTCGTTGGTTCGAGTCCAACTGTCTCCACAAAAATGCCCCATTAACCTGTTCTGTCTTCGAAACAGTTATCAGTAGCGGAAGTTGAAAACATAGGTTCGAATCCTATATGGGGCTCAAAAAATATGGTGATGTAGCTCAGTCTGGTAGAGCACTAGCCTGAAAAGTTAGGTTGTCGGCGGTTCGAACCCGTCCATCACCACAAATCATCCGATTTTTTAGTGAAATCACACTATAAAGGGAATATATTTTGGTATATTCCCTTTTTTTATGTATTTTAGCAATATGAATTATAATAAAAAAGAATTAATTGAAGAAATATTAGAGATTATAAACTCTGAAAACTCAGGTGATAGTCATCAAAAAAGATTAAGTGAAATCGAAGATCTATTAATATCCCAAGATAAAAATATGAGTATGAAACACAAAGAAATTTTCGATAAATACCTAGATGATAAATGTCCTGTTTGTGATGGTCATGTAGATTCTGATTCAAACTACTCTCATACTGAGTCAGGTGGTAAATGTGTAGCAAAATATTTCTCATGTAATCATTGTCATAGTGAATATACAGTTGGTTACAATAGAAGCAGTTTTCCTATTGAATCAGAAATAACCATAAGTAATTTAAAAGTAGATTAGAAATATGAAACTAGTAAAAGAAATAAAAAGTAAAAAAGGTGTTGTTCATTTTAGAAGATGGAGAATATTCTCACTTCCTTGGTTTTCTGTAAATGTACACGCAATATACAAAGAAGATCAAGACAATGATTTACATAATCATCCGTGGAATATATGGACAATTATACTAAGTGGTAGTTATGTTGAAGTATATTGGGATGATAAAACCAAATCTATAAAGTATAAAATCAGAAAAAGATTTAATATTGGTTATAGAAAATCAGATGAGTTTCATAGGATCGGATTAATAAGAGGATTTTCATTAAAACCTGTTTACACACTAGCTATAATAGGTAAGAGGAAAGAAAAAGAATGGGGATACTTAACTGATGATGGTTTTGTTGACCATAAAGAATATAGAAAAATAAAGAGAAAAAAATACAAAAGATAACCAATGTATATACTAGGCGACTTACATAGAAACATTCACCACCTGAGATTAGATATTGAAAGAAAAAAAATATCTAATACAGCTATATTTCAAGTTGGTGACTTTGAAGTTGGTTTCATTAGAGAAAAAAGACAACTCGAAGTAATAGAAAGGTTAAATGATTTCTTAAAAGAAAGAAATCTTATAATGTATGTTATTCGTGGAAACCATGATGATCCTAATTATTTTAAGGGTGATCACTTTTTTAGTAACCTACAATTCCTACCCGACTATTCAGTAATAGAAGTAGAAGATAAAAAAATATTATGTGTTGGTGGAGCCATCAGCATTGATAGGAATTATCGAAAACAAGAAAGTGATATGTTACGTGAAAATAACCTTCATCCAACTTGGTGGGAAGATGAGAACTTTGTTTTGAAAGAAGATCTCCTAAAAGAGGTAGAAGGTATCGATACTGTCATAACTCATGTAGCACCCCACTTCTGTAAACCAAATTCTTTAAAAAGTCATACTCTTGAACATTACTTTAAAGGTGATAAAAATTTAAAGTCTGATCTAGCAAAAGAAAGAGAAAATATGACAAAGTTATTTAACATCTTAAATAAAAAGAATGATGTTAGATATCATTTCTATGGACACTATCATAAGAGTGAAATAACTGATAACTTATATACTCAACATGTATGTCTAGCTAAAAACGAATTATACAAATACTAATACTAAAACATGATAACTGACAAGAAAGGAAATATATTAAAAGAACCATATTTATCTATGGCTAAAGACCCAATCCTAAATGGTAAATTTACATTCTGTGGTGATTCAACAGATCTAAAAGAAAGATTCACTTTCAAAAGAACTACTGAGGGTAAAAGTTTTTGGAAAAAAGTTTATAATGGGGGATCTCCAAATATAGATATGAAAATTATGACTAATTATAACCACATTTTCGGTAAAGAAAACAAAGATATTAATGAGTATTTATCAAAATGTTTCTCTAAGGAAAGTGGTGAATTTTCATTTCACGGTAACTTTTTACAAGTAAAATCAATCGCTTTTACTATTTGTAATTATGTTAAAGATGATAGGTTTATCGAATTTCCTAAATCTTTTGATAATCTAAGAACAATCCATAATGGTTATAAGAATCATATGAGTGATCGAATACTTAAAGCTATCGAATTTAATGGATCAAAATATAGAAAATACGATATTTATAAAAAGGCTAAAAATTGGGAGTTTGCTCCAACTAAATACCGAAGAGAAGGACATTATACCAAACCATCTTTATTATTTTTAGATCATCAATCACACCTTCTTAATACCTTTAACTACATATTAAAGGTGTCTTTTTATAAAGATAATGGTGAGGTTAAGGTTTTCTTTGAACTTAATTCATGTTATACTGATGAGGATGATAATTATGATGATATCAAAATAATATCTTATAACTCTACTCCATTCACAACTTTTTTTAAATTAACCTATAATGATATCAATTATTATGGTAACCCTTTAAGTGGTTTTTATGACTATAATAATATTCAAAAGTTAGATACTACCCAAATATTAAATCAAAATTATAATATTAGTTCTATTGATAGTTTCAAATTACTTAAAAAGGATAATATTCATTTTTTTGGTAATGAAGACTATTATGTAATTACTCGGTATTTAATGAATAAATATAATAGATGGAAAAGTCGGGGTCTTGATGGTTTTTTACTTATCAGTAAGAAAAATGGTCTTTCATTTAAAGTTAATGATAATATAGCTACAGAAGATGGTGGTGTTCCATTTGACTATTCATGTACAAGTATTGAATTTAAAAATAAAAAGGCTAAAATAATTAAAGAAGAGGATAAGTGGAATATCTTATTAAACCCTTCTATAATTAAGCAGATTATGAAGTATAAACTTCCTTCGTTAGTTAAATAAAATGAAATAATTTGAAAAATAATTTGGAATATCTAAAAACATTTACTATATTTGGAGTATAATTAAAAAGAGAGAAAATAAATTTAATATATAAAACAAGAAAAAAAACAAGACAATGAAAACTATTAACACACATACACATCCGAGTCATCCGAGTAAGTCGGCTGGGTGTGGAATGTCTAAAGTTTTCAATACAGATCTCACTACTATTTAAGTATAATAGGAGATAATATAAAAACTAAACGGATTTAAACCCAGTCAAATTTTGACTGGGTTTTTTTTTGTCCCAAAAAATACAAAAATATTATTAAAACTTAAAAAATTAAATACAATGGAATTAAAAATAGAAAAACAAACAAGAGGTGTAAGAATTATTAGCGGAGATGAAGCTAAATCGAGAAGAAAGTTACTTAATAAAATGATCGATATTGTAGAAGATAACGGATTCGATGAGATCACTATTCCTTCAGTAGAACCAGCTTCTATTTATACTGATAAAGCAGGTAAAGAGATCTTGAACCAAATGTATATCTTTAAAGATAAGAAAAATAGAGATTTATGTTTAAGACCAGAGGGAACAGCGACTATTCAATTACTAGCTGATAAATTTTGGAAAACTCAAAAAGATGTCAAATTATGGTACTTTGAAAGGTGTTACAGATACGAAAGACCACAAAAAGGTAGATATAGAGAGTTCTTCCAATTTGGTGTAGAAGTTATCAACCCAAGATCTGAAACGATCAAAGAAGAGTTGATAAGTATGGCAACTAAAATGGTCAAACTAATGTGTGAAGATGATGAATTCAAAGTCTTTGATGAAGCGAAAAGAGGTTTAGATTACTATGTAGAAGATGGTTTTGAAATCTCTGTTGATAAACTAGGAGCACAAAAACAAGTTTGTGGAGGTGGTTCTTATAAACAAGGAATTGGTTTCGCAATTGGGTTTGATAGGTTAATGTTATGTAAAGATTAAAAATAGAAATAATGAAAACAATATAGTAGATGGTGAAATAGTAGATACGAGGAATGGTTTCTCTTATAGAGATTTATGGGTAGAAATAGAAGGTGTTGAAAAAACATTCTATGAAAGCGTATATGGTAATGGGGATTATGCCTTTAATTGGTCGAATAATGATTCGTTAATCACTGACAAAGATGAAATTAAAATGTTGGAAAAAGAATTTGAAGAAGAAATAATGAATGAATTAGAATATTGTAATAAATGTGGAGAGAAAAAAGAAATAAATGGTGTTAGTGGTTATTGTGATGATTGTAGACCAAAGAATAGATAATAAAATTTAAAGGTCTTAATATAAGTTAAGACCTTAATATGGGGTAGGTGGTGTAATTGGTTAGCATTACTGACCTGTGAAGTCAGAGGCGAGGGTTCGAATCCCTTCCTACCCACAAATATAGCGTGTTAGGTGTAAGGGTTTGCATAGGTAATTTGGGATTACCGGGATCCAGTTCGAGTCTGGGACATGCTACAAATAACGGGATGTTATGCAGAGGCTATACAACGGTATTTAGGGAATATCGGTTCGGTGGTTCGAATCCACTCATCCCGACTAAAGTTCAAATATAAAGGGTGTTTAAAACTTAAATATATAGTTAAAATTGAGTAATCAAAAATAAATAAAAACTTATAGTGACTATTGTCACTGCTACTATTGTCTATATTGAGATAACAAAATAGAAGAAATATTTGATAATATCTAATCAAATCATATTCTTACCTAATAATCCTTCACGGTACATTCTTGTTAATAAATTTCTCTTCCACTCAGTTCTAATATAACCCCTTAATTGATTATTTACCAAATTAAGTGTAGTAGATAATTTTAGTAAATCTTCAAACGTCAATGAATCCCATATATCAGAATATTCCTTTTTAAGTTGGACTACATTATGTATCTGTCCTTGTATTTCTATTTTGTCTGCATTAATTGGTAAACCTCTTTTAGTCATTCCACTACCAGTCTCAGCAGCTTTATCCGATCTTAATTTTATATGTCTATTATGAAGAGTATCATCAATCCAGTGAGCAAGTTCATGATGAATACTTCCTTTTATTTTAGATTCTGAAAATTCATTACTTAAATTTATAGATTGTTTTTTATCCCCACTAAGTTTTAATTCTAAAATTGCCTTATTTAAGTTTCCATTAAAATTTTGTAAAACAAAATCAACTGCATTATTTGACACTCCCAATGCAATCACAGAATCTTTTGGGTTATAGTGATTGCTACCTATGTTTATAAAAATTTTACATGGATTTATTTTATTCGCTTTCTTTGCAAGTGGAGACTTTAAAAAATTCGTATTATATTCATTTTGTTCAAAATCAATACCGATTAAAGAATTTGTGACTTTCACCTTTTCAATATCATTCTTGAAATAATAATCATATATCATATCAACATCATTATCAACACTCATCAACCTCTCTTCAATTAACTCATCTACAAACTTTCCAAATTTTTTCATTTCATAACCATATTTTTATCATCTTATATATTAAATCTATATAGTGAAATGCCCATTTCTAGAAGAGGTAGACCCTAGTGAGGATGGTAATTATGCTATTAGATATGCTTCTTATAATGGTCATACTGATATAGTAAAATTATTACTCCAAGATGAAAGGGTTAAGGATACATTAAGTAAGGAAGAAATAGAAAAATATAGAAATATCAAAATTTGGTACATCTAAGTCTTATAATTAATATTATGTTAAATAGGATATAGTAACTGGTAAGAAATCACCATATGAATTTATCTACTGTGTAACTCATCATAAAAAATTGTATATCAAATATACAAAAACTCAAAAGAATTTACAAACTATTTAAAGTTTTTAACCTTATCAATCATTTTTCTAATATCTTCGCCCATAATAGTTTATATATAAATAATTAATCTTCATTTTCAACATTAAGACCAGATAATGTAGTAGTTATCAAGCTTCTCATCTCATCAGATTTAACCACATCCATTAAATCTTCATCATTATCATATTTCCTTTTTTCAGGAACAACCCATCCTTCATCATCAATAACCATAGTTAACATAGTTTTTAGTTCTTTTTCATCATATGCACTATGGATTAATTTTTTCATTAAGTCAATTCTATCTTCTTTAACTACTCTAAAAACAATAGGCTCAAATCCAAATACAGAATTTACTCTACCTAATACATCATCTTCTCTTATTTTCTTATCTACTAATTTTTCAAGTTCTTTTGATTTCTTTTTAGTATATCTATAGTTTCTTTCATCTCTCATTTTATCATGTTCTTCGGTTTCTAAAGCCGCAACAACAAATAATTGTGGTTCGATATCAGAAACTTTAATACCTTTTCTTTGTCTGTCTTTCTTTTTCCTTTTATCGTAAATATCTTTATTAAACTTTCTTTCTGATAATCTTTCAGATCTAATCTTATCACCTTTTTGTAATTCATCTTTAGTGATATAAAGAACTTCTCTACTATTATCTTCACGGTTAAATTTACGATCTGGATCAATAGTATACATATAGTAAACATTCCATGAATTGAAAATTCCCGAAATTTTTAAAGAATTTCTTAACCTTTTATTCTCAATATCATCAAGAGTCAATTTTTTAGGATCATGTTTAATAGTAGTAGCTGTTCCACTACTTCCAATGTCTATATTTGCTGATAGTTGATCATATTTAAATCCTAGTTCAGAAACATAACCAGTGATTAAACCCACTAACCTTTCTATTAATATTTGTGGTATTTTTAGCCAAGCTTTTGCTTGTCTCCAAGACTCATTTGTTTCCTCAACTTCTTTGTTGGATTTATTTTCATTCACAAAATTTTTAAAATTTTTTATCTTCTTTTCCATGTTATCAGTTTTTTTATACTCTATATATTAAAACTAAAACCATAAAACCAATTATAATACCTATGATAG
>Ga0307932_1001209_pt1 | contig 10445 bp, 14 predicted proteins | sample OrgLakmetageno48_FD_201843 | JGI IMG/M metagenome (GOLD analysis project Ga0307932, IMG submission 201843) | Saline water microbial communities from Organic Lake, Antarctica - #48 | ecosystem: Environmental > Aquatic > Non-marine Saline and Alkaline > Saline | place: Antarctica: Organic Lake...
TTGGAGATATTAATTTTATAATTAGTTAATCCGTCTACAATTACAGGAGCGTTTAAAACGCCTTGGTCAATCACGCTAAGTACAACGTCAAACTTAGCATCGATTGTTTCGTCAGCTAAAATATCTGACATGATAGTGTTATCAATTACCTGATCAACTCTGCTTTGATACTGTACTGGTGGAGCAGTATTAAATAATATATGATTTACTACGAGAAATCTAGCATAATTTATTCCTGCTACAGTAAGCGCTCTCTGTGACCCAATTGCAGTACTTGCACTAGCATTTGAAAAGTATCTGATTCCGGCCCAACGAGATAAGTAGTTGGCATTGTTGCCCAGCAGCGAATCAAGTGAAACTGAATCTAGAATATATTCTACGTCTCTTTCGCATGTAGTTGTATTATATCTTCCTATAAATTCAGGATATGTTGCGTCTATGTATGCTGTTACTTCTTTACTAACAAATTCTTTATTCAACGTAATGAGCTGTCTTGCGTTTATTCTGTTAGCTATGAGCGGAGTAATACCTTGCGAAACTACTACACCATCTGTAGCCCCTGAGTTATAAGTAATTGTCTGTACGTAAGGTCCTGGTTCGTACGGCGCTGCCTGAATAATTTCTTCTGCTTTTTCTGCTGCGGCGTTAACAGTCCTGTATGCGTATGCTGGGCTGCGTCCTTGTTTGCCGTCTGGGGTATTTTTCTGTGAGTCATTTCCTACTGTTGTTACATACAAGTTTACAGTGCTTGCAGCAGACGCATTGTCTACATATAACTTAGTAGCTGCTTGAAGATCATCAAGGCCGTTTGGAAGGCCTGTCCCTGCTAGATCACCAGGATGGTCTGAAAGGGTTAAAATACCTTCCATAGTGTCGCCTTGTCTTCGTACAATTGACTTGCGTGGTAATGCTATATTGTCGAGCCAATTTCCTTCAAGGGCAGGATCTAGAGCAGCATCAGTAATAGTGAATACACCAGAGCCGCCAGCAATCTGTATTCTATCGGAATCGTCTAATGCAGATTGTTGTGATTCATAGAGAGAAATTTTATCCTTATTCTTAATTCTAATGTATACAGCACCGCCAGACGTAACACCAAACGGGTCAGTAATAGTAGAGTTGAAGATAAACCCGGCACCGTTAAACGCATCTGAAAGTCCGTGATCATTAATAACTAAATCGAAGAGATCTATTCCATCAGCAGTAAGAGTATATTGTGATATAGTGTCTGGTTCGTCAGGCAGTCTTACACCGCCGCCGGGCACTGTTTTTGTTTGATAATTTCTGTCTGCAAAGGACTTATTAATAACCAAATCACCAATTGTATAATTAGTGTTATAAACAGAGTTAAACGTGTCAATTGCTGATTGAGAAACAACTACACCTGCAATAGGCTGAGTGGCTGCGTTTAGAGGACCGCTTAGTCTGGGCTGTGGATCATTTGAAACTCTTGAGACCAGTTGCCTAACAATAAGTTTGCCTTCAACAGTGAAATCAAACCCAATGGTATCAACTTCACCGTCGACTATGCTGTCTGACACAAGATCAAGAAAACTAAGTCCTGCTGCGTCTTGTCTTACTACAGGAATCTTATTCTCGTTACCCGGGTACTCCATAGGAGTATCACTTAGGTCAGTGAACGATATTTGTCCGCCAACTCCAAATACTGCATACAGCTCTTGGAAGTTTTCGTTTACCTTGCGAAACGATTCACGAATGCTGTCGCCTGTTCCGTCGTTGCCTTCTACTCCAATGTCAACGCCTTGTCTTGCCATTCTTCAATGCTCCGTTATATTGCTGAATTAGTCAGCTGATCAATTTCTTCTTGTGTTGATAGACTGTTCATATCAAATTCTACTGAGACCCCGCATCCACACGCCGATTTTGCGTTGGGGTTTGTTATTTCAAAACTTGCGCCAATAATAGACCGTTTGTAATCAATTTCTGTACCTGCTAAGAACATAAGACTGGCAGGGCCTATAACTAGATTGCCACCTAATGCTTTTAACGTGTATGAGCCTGGCTCGACGTCTTCCATTGTGTCTACTGTGTTCCATTCGTATTCAAATCCAGCACACCCGCCGCCTTTGAGGTTCAGGCTCACTGCGTAAACCTCGTGCTCTTGGCAGATTTGCGTAACTTGTTTATTTGCTTGTTCAGTTAGGCTACAGATATTCATGTTTATCCTTTTGTTAGTGTATTTAGTTGTTAATTTTATAATCTTAATGTAAATATAGTTATGTATTTAGGCGAATCAAACGTAAGAAGAAGGTATAAACGGAAATCAAAGTCGGGCATAGAGCACGAGTACTTCCGCGACCTTACAGTGGTCAAACTTCGTTGCGATAGTTGTGGCTCGGAGTTTTCTCGTCCAAGAGGAAGTATGAACCCCAATCGACTAAACAACAACTATTTTCATGTGTGTGGCAATTGCGACGTCAAGAGATTTGCGCAGAAGAAAGGAGTTGAGCGCAAACAGGTATGGAACATGTCAGCAAGTAGCTCTAGGAAAATAGGACGTTTATAAATACTAGACAAGGAGAACTTATGCTAGAATGGATTAAAATAATATTATGCTCTAACAATTTCGACGGAATTGTTCTAGACCCAGAGGATCTAGAAGTACCACGGGAGGCACCTACTCCGCCTTCTAGTCGTGTCAGCGACGAAAGCGGCAAGGGTCATGGATTACCCCCTGGGCTGATTCTTTAATTGGTCTACTATTGCTGATAGGCGCTGAACATTAGTGTCTTGCCTTGCTAGTTTTCTGTTGGTCAGCTGCGTTTCTTCTCTTAACTTTTTGACCTGATCTTCTAGACTTTTTACGTAGCGTTGGCTAGGAACTTCTTTATCGAACCCATCCTCTCCCAACATCATAAAACTATCCTGTCCTTGGGCTCTGAGACCACCGCTTACACGATTAGGATTCTTCTCTGGGGGCATAGCGTTTTGGCTAGTGCTGTTATACATTCTTTTTAATGGGTTCATAAACATATTTATTCACGGAGGCACCAGATGGTATACTGTTTTGGCTCAAAATAGTAGTTAGTAGTATACCCTATGATCATCGTGCTTACAAAGCATTTTACCTTAACGCACTTCCTTCCAAACAGTCTCTTGTCAGTAACGAAACAACGAGCATTAAAATTAAAGCATCGTCCTTCTGTAATCTTGCCGGTACTTACTCTCATTTCCATACTTGCAAACGCCTTTCTTGATACTGAGTCGATGTATTGCGGTCTACTGTCGCCAAAAATCATACACTGTTCCCTCAAGTTTGCCACTTAGTTGCAACAGTGTATATTCCTTAGGAGACACCCAATAATCGAGCAGCACAGGCGATCCTGGACCAGTAATCACACGGGTTAGCTTAACTGCTGGCTTCATAAACAATATCCTGTTGGAAATTGCACATCGCCAGAACCACATACACCGAGCTTCTTTTACGTGTAGTCTGTACTTGGTCAGTTTGTAGATGCGTACCTTGCGGGAGCCGGTTATCTTTTCTACGCTCATTGTTTGCCCATCTGGATTAAAAGAAATTCTTTTGCATCGATCCAAAAAAACTGTTTGACTGTGTAGGAGTCCCCGCGCCGTATATCGCGCCTTACCTGTATAGCCGGCTTCATAAATAAACTCTTGCCAGTAACAAAGCACCTACGTGGCAGACAACTAGTTTTTTCTTTAGGACTGTGACATTGCAGTATTACAATCCGACGCATTTGTCTGTCTTTTGGAACAAGTTTCATCTCCACTCCTCGTACAGCTTCTTTGATGCTAAGCCTTTCATCTTACTTTCACACATAATATCCGCTGTGTTAAGGAATGACAGCGCCCATTCGTTAGCGGCCGAATTTGGATACCAGTCGCTGTGAGCACGTAGTTTGCCTCGTTTTGTACCGCTAGCCATTATGTTGTTGCGATCTGGAACAGTGCCTGCTGGCACGTCTCCTAAAAATTCGTCTCGGCTGTAGCTGTAGTGTATCACAGGCCGCACACCTCTCCAGCTATCTATCATACGTAGATATCTATCGTCGGTTGGTTGAAGGTATTCTCCTTCACGAACCCAGTGGTGGTGTATATCACAAACAAGGGCACAATCGTTGACAAGCTCGAGGCTGTCTCCGATGCCCCACTTGTTCTCGTCGTTTTCGATTGTGATACAGTTTCTTGCCTCTGGAGACAGTCGTTGGATTGACTCGCGTATGCCCTCGGGGCCTCTTCGACCCGATATGTGTACGTTGATTTTAAAATCCTGGAATTGCTGTCCGAAGCCCATCCATCGTACCATATCTGCATGATATTCAAACTCTTCTATGCTGCGCTCGACTATGTCTGCGTTGTGGCTAGCTAATACAGTAAACTGACCAGGATGGAAACTTAGTCTTACATCATTTGCTCTAGCAATCTCTCCTGCCTCAAAGAAATGTTGTTCGCAATAACTGCGCACGTCGATTTGCTGCCAAAAGTAGCTCCAGTCTTTTTGTGTATATACCGGCAAGCAATCACTACCCAGTCTAACCATTTTGCGATTTTCTGGCAATGTTGCTACGTGTTCAATCAGCAGCTTATATGAATTGATGTTGTGTACCATAATGTCCCACAGACGCTGCTCAGCAACTTCACGTGTCTGACGATTAAGCCATTGCACTGTGGTACTTTTGGTATTGAGAGGCCGTTGAATTTCTTCTAGCACTTTTTTAGGTTGAGTCTGATCTGCATCCATAAATTTGCATGCCCATCCGATTCTTGGTATATTCTGGTCAAACATAGTGTGCTCGTCTAGGTGTGTATGAAACTAGTATAGCACCTTTAGCCAGCATGTCAACTAGTTTATAAAACGAACGCCTTTTCTTGTACAAAAGTTCCGGCAATTTTTCGCGTGCCTTCTTGCCATCCAAGTCTGATCAGCAGTTCCTTGACATCTTTATTAAATGGCATACTTCCGCACGCCATTACTTTATTTTTCTCAGGGGTGCCGTGTGTAACTATAGCGTTGTCTGTGATTAGCTGTGTGATGCGTTTTGTCTCTCCGGTGTACGCTGGGTCGCGTGTAACAATAGGCACATAACGGACGTCTGCTTCTTTTAAAAATTCATCGTATGCAGCTAACTCTGCTTGATTTCGCACACTCCATACCACGTGGATTTGATCAAACGCATCGTAAGTAGCAGGGTCACGTAGTAAACTAATAAACGGAGCAATGCCAGTACCAGTTGCTAGCATCCACAAGTGGCCACCTAAATCTATATTAGCGAGTATAAGCGACCCGGTTGACTTTTCGTTTATTTTGAGTTGATCGCCTACTTTTATATGTTGTAGTTTACTGGTCAACAATCCGTCAGGCGCTTTGATCGAGTAAAATTCTAGTTGATCGTCGTATGGCCCGCTGGTAATTGAATACGCTCGCATTACACTATCATCAACACCTAGCATTATAAATTCACCAGCAGTAAATCTAAAAGTCCTAGGCCGTTCTGTTCTTATTCTGAAAAGCGTATCAGAGTAGTGTTCGACTTCAGTTACAGTTAATAGCATTTATTATTTCCAATTATTGATTACCCAAGGATCTTTGCAGTTGTGTGGATTAGGTTCTCCATGAAACACTGCAACACTAGTGTCACATAGCACTGTTGGCACACCTGTGGTTATAAAATCGCGTTTGCCTCTAGGACTTGCGTCAATTTTAGGTTTACTTCGCATCTCCCACTTATAACTACGAATCCATTCGTCTGGCCAATATTCAAAATTCAACTTAATGCAGTGTCGAATCCAATCTTGGTCTCCTTGGAATCGACGAGTAATAGATGATATATCTCGAATAAACTCCGAGTATATATTAGAGTGTTGTCCCGTTTCTAGCCTAAAAATACTGCTGTTGAATTTGGGGTAATTTTTTATAAGATGACGATTAAAATCTCGTATAATACAAAACTTTCCAGGCATGTATTCAAAAAGATTATTTATGTTTTCGAAGATTACTATGTCTAAGTCTAAGAATAGTATTATGCCTTTTAACCCTAGTTCCGGATTAAAAAACATAGGCTTGAACCACCAACCTTGCACAGCCAACGCCGGAAGAGGTTCAATTCTGATACCAGAATCAATGTCAGTGGGATCTTCTGTATAACAAATAAACTCATGGTCTAACGACAGATTGCGTTGCACCATGTTGTATAGGCGATTTACATAGCTTGCGCTGTACTTGTCACCGTACTTTAAGCAGACAACGTAGTTACTCAAACAAGTCCTCGTTCCACTCTCGATGACCTTCTCTATGAGCCATATTAGTATTTGTCTCTCGAACTTCTACTCTAAAGCACCAAATGCGCCCTGCTTCGCCTGGCCCCCAGTAGTCCGGGATAAAAACGCCATTTACATACTTGTAGAGCATGTCTGCTAGCCCTTCACAGCCTAGTCTGGGCAACACAGTTAGTCTTGCCATATTTCGCTTTTCTAGTTCTTTAAATGTTTCTAGCTCTGGGTCATCGTCGGCTACTAGCAGCGTATGATCAAAGTGATCTTGGAGTACAACCTTCAGCTCTTTCAATCCGCCGTAGTCTGCTACCCAATTTCTTGTATCTAGCTCGTTAGTTCCAAAGTAGAACTTCATAGTAAAACTATAACCGTGAATAAGGTTACAATGACTGTCTGCTCGCCATTGTCTATAAGCACAAGCAAACTCATCAACGTATTCTTTAGTACTAACAAATTTATATGTGATCGGTTCGAACGTCATGATTATCTCTTTGGTGGTTGCATGCAGAGTATTTATAGTGGGGTGAATGATGTAGACCACTTAATCTTATGTTAGTATATAGTAAACTAATTTAGGCAATCTGTCAAGTCTGATTTACATGTGTTAGTGTATTATAGATACGTGATCAAGTTTAATTTCATTAATTTCTGACTTTATGACTATAAACTCGTCGTTAACTAGTTCAATGTTATCAGCTGTGGTTAACAATGCAGTTAGTAGAAACTTAATGTTAATAATAGCCCATATCCACCAAGCAACTGAAGTAATTGCAAATACTAATAATCCTATAAATATTAATTGATTAAACATCAATAACTTGAGGGGAATGAGAGCTATTGCTAAAACTAAGACAGCGCAGGCTAAAATTTTAGAAATAAATTTCCATAATTTTAGTTGTTCAGAAATATCAGCAACTTTGTCTCTATAATTTAGCATACTACTATTTATGCTGTCCTGTCACTGGGTATTATGACTAGTTTATTCTACTGTTAGCTTAATACTATATCAACAAACAGCTCTTTTTCTACTGTATCCTCCCCCCACTTGAGCAAGAAGTAGGTGTAGTCCTGCGCCAGCATATCTGCGACAATTTTAATTTTATAATCAAGTGTAGACATATCTGATATTCTGATAATTTCTGTCGACAAGCATTTTTTCTTGCACCACTGACCTGCTTCAGTAGTGTGCATCCATTCTTCAACGCAACCGAATAGTGTATGGTCCACGCCAGCCTCCGAAAACCGATCCATATCAACATGCCCTGTGGCTAGCACCACTCGCACTATAGCCTCTACTTGATTTTTATTATTAATCTGATAACGTGTGGTCACAGTTTTATTGCTTGTATGTCTGCTAATAAAATATCTTCAAGCGACAGTTTCTTATATTCAGTAATCGATACCTTTAGTTCAGACGATCGTTTTTTCAGTTTAGCAATTTCTTCCTTGGTCAGTGATCGCATAGGTAATGTTAAGAACTTGTCCACTTTACCTACAAGAACCGATGAGAACGCTTCTGCTTGCTTAGTGATGTTAGTTTCTGAGTTATTACGCAGTTCGATTTTCTCTTCTATTACACCTTTAATGAATAAGACTTTTACATCAGCATAATCCATATCGTCCTGCATCTTTTGTAGGATATAATCTTTGCGCAGTTGATTAAACTCGACGCGCTTCTTGTACCATGCGTCTAGCAAGTGCTTGAGACTTTCGAAGATTACAATCTTGTTGTTTTCGTCAATACAAGTAAAGTTCTCGCTCATCTTCTTAATCAGCTTGAGCTTGTTAAGAATCCACTCATCGTCTTTGTCGCCAAATGCGCGATCAACGTGTAGCTCAAATTCAAACTCGTCGTTGTCTGACAGATCATCGTAGTCCTTGATTACTTTATCGTCGACTAGCTTGTCCAAAACGCCCTGGTACTGTTTGAGTGTATAGCCCACAGGAATTGACGTAACTAGCAAGCGATGCTTGGTCTTGCGTGTAAAGCTGCCTTTTACTAGCCACTGCACTGCTGTCTCGCCTCGTTCCACTGTACACTGCATTCCGTTCCAGTGCGGAGTAAGGTTAGCTGTTACTCTTTTGCCTTCAGCACGTTGACGTACCCACTTGAGCACCTCTTTAGGATTACGCGGAAATATCTTCTGCGCAAAGCCGATGCTCACACCCTCGCTGCCGTTTATGGCCAACAAGGGCAACGTAGGCACATAGAACCGCGGCTCAATGTTAGTTCCTTCAAAGCTCTGGCTCATTAGGTTTACAAAGTCTTCCTTAACAAACAGATTTTTTAGTGCTGGTGCCATCCTAGCAAAAATGTAACGTGTGGCAGCCGCGTCATTAATAAACGCGCTGCCAAAGTTACCGTCACCTTCTAGTAAAGGGATGTTGTTGCCGTTGCCTACGTAGTCAGCAGTCATGTTAACAATGGTGCCTTCTAGACTGCCGTGTAAGTACTGTGAAAAATCCTGGACTCTTGGGCCTAGATTAGATACCTTAACAAAGCTGTTTACGTTCTGTTGTAGCACAGTATACAATATCTTACGGCTTGAGTTTTTCTGGCCGTCAATGTAGCTGGCCAGCTTGCGCACGTTGTCGTACACACTAAACGAGATATATTCGTTTTTAAAGAAGTCTTCAAGCTGGACTACTGAGGTTGCTTGTTGATTAGTTGTTGTCATGTTTTTTAATATGCCTTTGTAAGTTTGCGCAATCTATTTTTCTATCGCAATGCGGGCACTGCCTGAGTCTGCTGTTTTTACTTTCAGCACGTTTAATCTTAGTTGCCTTGCTAGCATTCTCCTGCCATTGCTTTCCTATAGTTGCTTGCCATTCTGGATTGTTAACAGTATTATAATAGCTTTTTCTAAACTTGTCAACTCTTTCTTTTTCTTTTTCAACGTCTGCTACTACTGCTCGTCGTGCGACTCGCCAGTTTTCGATAGCTCCTGATTCCTCTAAGTACTGTCTGTCTTGTAACTTCGCCTTTGCCTTAGCATTTTTTTGAATCATGACGTTCTTCCGCCACTCTGGATTTTTATATGTATTTTTAATCCACTGCTTCGTGTGGGCGGCGTCTCTTTTGTATGTGTCGAACACGCAGTCTGATGTATTCTCTCGTGTTTGATTCGCCCATTTTTCGTTTATATCCCTTCGCCAATAATCCGGATGTTGTAATTCAAAGTCTTCTAATAATTTTTCTGCGGATTTCTTTTCTTTATAAAAATAGCACCAAATGGTGTCTATATTTTCTCTGCTGTATCCGCCGTGCTTCTTACAATGATTCCGCCAGTAGGTTCCAGATCCAAGATATATGTTAATATCTTGTTTGGTTTGTCCTAAGTACAATTTTTGAGATGTTTTATTTTGCAGAATGTAATACCACCTAGGCTTCCACTCTTCGTCTGTATAAATAGACATGCTGATACTCCTTACTAGTGTTAGAGTAGTTGGGCACACCAATGCCGCGAACTACTCTTTATTTATACACTAGACACGCATTATGTCAAAAGGAGCTGATTGCAGCAGTTGTTCTTTGCGATACTCTATTGTACTACTACTAAACCATTGAGTAAAAAGGTCAGTGTCGGTAATTGACACTGTTGGTAACATCTCATTAAGAGTGTCTTTAGCAATAACAACCTGTAGGTCTTTTACACTCCAAGAACCTAAACCTTTCTGATATTGCACGTCTAGTTTGCTACTAATCTTGTTCACGTCGGCAAAAGTATATGCCCATTCTTGTACACTGTTGTTCTTCTTGCCAATCGCAATAGGTGTTCTCAGCAGCTTCATCTTACCGTTGTTTAAGTGGTCCGGAAAGTACTTGTACATAAACAGCGATACTAGCCCGCGTATACGTGCGCCGTCTGCGTCTGCGTCAGTAGCAATACAAATCTCAGCATCTGGAAAGGTAGTTATGATACTGTACAATTCGCTAAGTTCTTTGTTGGCCATAAACTTCTGGTGACTAACTTCTAGTACGTTTAGAGGTACTCCCTTGAGTGCGTAGAAAGCGTTGCCTTTGCGCCCAAGACACTTAATCAAGCCACCGCTGGCGCTATCACCTTCTACTACAAAGATTCGCTGTGTGCCGCCAATAGCTGCTACGTACTTGTCGCTTACAATCTTCTTCTTCTTTTCCAGCTTGTTGAGATCTTTCTTGGCCAGCAAATCTTCCTGCATCTTAG
>Ga0307932_1001210_pt1 | contig 10443 bp, 7 predicted proteins | sample OrgLakmetageno48_FD_201843 | JGI IMG/M metagenome (GOLD analysis project Ga0307932, IMG submission 201843) | Saline water microbial communities from Organic Lake, Antarctica - #48 | ecosystem: Environmental > Aquatic > Non-marine Saline and Alkaline > Saline | place: Antarctica: Organic Lake...
ATTTAAATGAAGTCGCTTTGAGTCAATTTATACCCAGTGGTTGGGAAATTATTGACACCCAATTTACCGATTTTAAAACAGGTGATTTTGAAAATGCCAATCATGTAGATTTGCGAGACGACCGAGTGTATATTTACTTTGATTTGGGCGCTAGAAAAATCACTTATTTTGAAATTAAAATAAATGCTTCTTATTTAGGGAATTACTATTTACCGGGAACGCAAGTGGAAGCGATGTATAGCGGAAATCATTTTGCAAGAACTGCTGGGAAATGGATTAATGTGGTGGAATAGTTGGGTTTTGAAGATAGTATGAGATTGTTGAAAACAAAATTTAGTTTGAAATATTTATAGGCAATTTATTATAACCTCAATTTAAAACAAAAGCTTCCAGATGCTAAACCTGATAGCTTTTGTTCTTCAATTACTTCTTTACAAACTTTTTCGTTACTGTTCCTTTCTCCGTTTCGATTTTTAATAAATACATCCCTTCACTTAAATGATTAACACTGATAGATTGGTTAACTATAAATTGAGTTTGTATGACCTGCTTTCCATTAAAATCGAAAATTGATAGCTTTTTAATTTCAAGATTCTCACTTTCTATATACAATAGATTAGCAGTTGGGTTGGGATAAATTGAAAATTCAATGGGGTTGAAATCTTCATTACTTAAATTATAAAGATCTACCTTTTCACAAGTTGTCCAGTCTACTTGATTTTGATTCAAATTAATATCCCAATAATCATTAATTGAAAAAGTCTGATTAGAATCTTTTATAATACACGTAGGAATTAACTCTCCAAAATAATATTCAAAGTTTACGCCTGATTGATACAAGGGTTCAGAAAACAAAAAAGGGAATACACCTTCTTCAAAAAATACTGGATCATTTAGTGACCCCATGCCATCATAGCAACAAAACAAATTTTGCGTATCAAATACAATTTGTTTTTTACCATTTACATAATTTACTTCTGAAACAGTAACGGAGTTAAAGTCGCCAAAAATAGTCACGTCATCACCTACTTCTAGAGACAGGTCTACAATTAAATACTCAGCTCCTTCAATTGTTGAACGTAGCCATAGTTTCCCTTCTGTAAGATTTTCTCTAAGATAAAAATTTTCTAAAGGAGATTCCTGAAAACTGCTATTGTAGCGTTCCACTTCCTTTAATACTTGATTGTTTTGTGTAAACACTTCCTGTTTAATTGCTAAAGAATCTTTGGATAGTGGGGTTTCGCCTAAGGTATAGTCGTTATTCAGTAAAACTATATGAGTTTCATTTTCGCCAAAAAAAGACGAGTAGTTTTGTCCTTGCATTACTAATACTGTCAAAAAAAAGAATGATAAATTTATAAATACTGTTTTCATAATATTTTCACTTTTAGTTAATTATTAATTGTTTTGCGTCAATAATAACTCCATTCGCAATCAGGTTTACAACATAAGTACCTTTTACTAAGTTTTGAGTAGGTATTGTTAGCGAGCTATTTTGACTATCCAGAATGTAGTTATTGAATACACCACTTATAGAATTGGTTAGTCTTACATAAGCATTGTCTTCTGCTGCTACTTGATAAGTTACAAATGTTGATGTAGTAGCAGGATTGGGACTGATGCTTTCTATAATTCTCTTGTCTTCTGTTTCTACAGTTTTGTAGTCTTTATGCCCATCTGTTTCGGCAATAACTTCTAATTTATATTCTTTAGCAATCATATTGCTAACTGTAAAATCTGAACCACTATAAATTAAAACCCCATCTTCGTCATACCAATTGTAAATGGCTTCTTCATTAATGTCCTCTACATAAAAGGTTTCTGAACCATCCGTGTTGGAAACTCTATTGGTTCCCACATTAAATGCTTGTCTCTGGTTGTCTCTTAAAAAAGTATACGAAAAGCCCCCAAGTACTTCTTGTGTAGCTGATTCTACTTGCTGTACATGTATACTATAGTCTTCTTGAGGCATCTACTTGGTTTATAAGAAAATTAATACCTAAAGTTGCAATTCCCCATTCGTTACTTTGCATGGCTATATTGTTTAAACTTGCATTGTTTGCAGTTAGTAAAATAAGCCTTTGTGCAGGGTCTAATACCCTAACATCATCAAATTGCGCACCACTATTTTGCCATAAATTCCATAGGTCTTGACTAAGCTCCAATCTAACTTCTGCATCTTGCCATAAGTTATCATCTTCAATTGTATTGGTGAAAAATTCAATGTCTGATGTTAAGCTAGTTGAGTTTCCTATATTACCAATAACAATAGAACCCGTACTTGGTCTCCCTGCTACATTAATTACCGTTGCATTTTTATAAGCAATATTATTATTATTTCTAGTATTTAATGCTGCATTTGCTCCTTCTGTGAAAGTCATAGGATCTGAACTTGTTACTATTCGGCTTAGAAAACAAAACATCCAAGGCTTTTCAAAACCTAAATTCGCATAAGCACCTGGGTCTAATGGTTGCCATGGGAATTCTAAAATAGTTGATTCTCCAGGAGCAAGACTTGGTATGTTTACAGGATCATCATTTACAGGATTACCTATTGGTGTATTAGGATCAAGGTTATCATTTCCTTCCCATACATTTGGCCATTGTTGAGATAACCCGCCTTTAGCCCAATATAAATTAAGAACTTCGTTCCCTGTTGAAGTTTCACAGCTATTGTTTGTTACCTTTACATATACGTATACGGGAGTTTGGTTATCTACGAAATGTAAATCTTGACTTGTTTGATATAATATACCGTCATCTTGGTTTCTAACCCAAATATCTGGACTGTCCCAAATAATATCTGTATCTACATCGGGTTCAACGCCAAAATCATCTTCTGAGTTTTGCATCATTAAATCTAATCCTGGTGTAAAATTAGCATCACATTTTGCCTGTAAAACTGCTGCATAAGCATTTACACGCCCTGCACCTAATAAACCTGCATACGGTATGTTTTCTGGAATATCATCAATAAATACGGCAGTTTCTTGTAATATTTCTTTAACTCTAGTAGGTGTTATCGTAGGATGTACAGAATACATTAGTGCAGCAACACCTGCAACCATTGGAGATGCATAAGAAGTACCATAACCTAACCTATAATTATTATTAAAGGTAGGAAAAGCAACAGAATATCCCGGAGCAACAATATCTACTTTATTGTTGTGTTGATGCGAATAAGTAGTATTAGTATTGTTGAGATGTAACAGATGTACATCCTTCCAATCAAAAGATCTGTCGTTTTCATCAACAAAGCCATATTCATTTTGGCTACCAACACTACTCACGGATATCACAGATTCATAAGACGCTGGATAATAAAAATCAGCAGGATTACCGTTGCCAGATGCCCAACCATTACCAGCAGCAGCTACGACAGTAACGCCCAGTGAATTAGATATATAGTCATAGATTTCTGATTCTACATCACTCCCGTTATTATTGCTAACACTTCCCATGCTAATATTTATAACCTTAAGGTTTGGGTGATTTTCAGCAAGAAATAATGAGGAATTAGCAAGACCAATATTATTTATTGTTACTAAATTTGAATCATATCCAATAGAAGCTATTCCAGTGTTATTGTTAGTATCAGCAGCGGCAACACCTGAAACATGTACGCCGTGAGAATAAGATGAATTAGCAGTCTGAGCTCCATAAGCTTGTGAAATTTTGTTAAATAAATCATCATGACTTTGGTCAAATTGAACGTCAACTATACCTATTTCGACATGATCAATCCCTGTTGTTATATTCCAAGCTTGTCTTGCATTTACTAAATCTAAATGTTCGTATGCATTTACATTAAATGCGGTAAATCCATCTCCATTAGGCTCGTCAGGTTTGGGATAGTATGCACTTGGTATATTTGCATGATCAAAGTAATCATTTGGTGTACCCAATGTTTTATTTTCTAACTTACCTATATACTCCGCAAATAATATATGAGGTGCCAAAAGTAAAACATTAGCATATGTGTCTGAATCCATTCCTACTAAATAATACTTATGAAAATCTATGTTTTTTGACCATTCAAACTCTCTAACATAAGAATAAACATCGAATTGGTTAAAAAAATTGGTAATATTTGGATCGTTAAATTGTAAATCTAGAGTACTGTCAGATTGCTCTATTGCGGATGTTGTTTTAAGTAAGTCAGTACTTGCTTCTTCAATATAATAGTAATGAATAGTTGGGTTTGTGTTTTGAGCAATTAAAGACGAAGGCATTATATTTAACACAAAAAGACTCAAAAAGATAGTAAAACACCAGAATTTATATTTACTTTGTGAGTTTGTGAGTTTGTGAGTTTGTGAGTTTGTGGATTCGAATTCATAATATATTATTTAGATTTCTGTAAACTTACTACAATTCTATTAAATAGCTGACTATGTCATTGTATTAATTGTTAAAAAAAAGTTATTTAACATATTGAGGCGGTACAAAATATCTAAAACTAATATTCAATAATTATTGTATGTAATGTACTAGAGCCAAGTAATAATACAACTACATAAAACCATATTATAATTCAGTAATTTGAAATAAGTTATTCTTACATTTCTTGATTTCAAGTAAGATGAGATAACAGTTAGTAAAAGCTTTAATAAAAATTTCTACTGTTATAATTAATTTCTTCATAATTGAAAAGTAATGAACTTTGCCGTTATAACTAAAAAAGCCTAAAAACAAGAAAAGACAAAATATGAAACACCGCTCAAAAAGGAAATGGCTAATAGGTTTATTTGTCCTAGGAGTGGTCTTGTGGTGGTTCAGCTTACCCAAGGTTTTATTTCAAGAGCCATTATCTTGTGTGGTCAATGACCAAAATGGAAATTTATTGGGAGCAAGAATTGCAGACGATGGTCAATGGCGCTTTCCTGCTTCTGAAAAAGTCCCTGTAAAATTTGAACAAGCCATTCTTCAGTTTGAAGATGAGTACTTTTATTATCATCCAGGTTTCAATCCCATTTCGATGGCTAAGGCGTTTTATTCCAACTTAAATTCTACTTCAAAAAGAGGCGGAAGCACCTTGACCCAACAAGTGATTCGGCTTTCCAGAAAAAACAAAAAACGTACTTATTCTGAAAAATTAATAGAATTGATACAGGCAACTCGCTTGGAGTTCAAATTCAATAAAGATGAAATCCTTCAACTCTATGCCGCTTATGCTCCGTTTGGAGGAAATGTTGTGGGACTAGATGCTGCGAGTTGGCGTTATTTTGGTATTCCAGCTGAAGAATTAAGTTGGGGACAAACTGCTTCACTTGCGGTATTACCCAATTCGCCTAGTATAATTTATCCTGGAAAAAACAAAAAGAGGTATAAAAACAAACGTGATCGACTTTTAAAAAAGCTGTTTTTAAATGAAATTATCAATGAGGAAACCTATCGCCTTTCGGTTTTAGAACAGCTACCTGCTAAGCCATTTCCGTTACCAAATGCTGCACTTCATTTTACAGATTTTGTGTGTAACAAAAACAAAACTCAAATTATAAATACAAGCATTGAGTATCAGCTTCAACAAAAGGCTAACCGCATTATAAGTAAACATCAGCGGGAACTTCAACAAAACAATATTTACAATTTGTCTGTGCTTGTGGTAGAAAATAAAACTAGAAAAGTAGTAGCTTATGTAGGAAATACAAGTAATAACAAAAGTCCCTTTCGATTTGTAGATATGGTTCAGGCCAAACGAAGTGCAGGTAGTACATTAAAACCATTCTTGTATGCTGCTGCTCTTCAAAAAAGCGAAATATTACCACAATCTGTATTGAGAGATGTTCCAGTGAGTTTTGGTGGCTATGCTCCAAAAAATTTCAATGAAAAATTTCATGGATTGGTTCCCGCTAATGAAGCATTAAGCCGTTCCCTAAATGTTCCTTTTGTAAATTTATTGAAAAGCTATGGTCTTCCTATTTTTTATCAAGATTTACAAAATTCAGGTTTACAGCAAATTAATAAAGGAGTGGATCATTATGGTTTAAGTTTGATTCTTGGTGGAGCAGAAGTCAGCTTATGGGAACTTACCCAAGCCTATGTTAACTTTAAAGAAGTGTACAGCACCTATTTAGGTTCTTCTAGTCAATACGTTGTAGATGCAAATCAAACTTTGGAGATTAACGAAACCGCAATTCAAAAAACACCACAATTTACATACAATCCACCAGTATGGAATGCCTCTGCTGTATACTTTACATTAAAAGCGATGACAGAACTTAAACGTCCTGAAGAGTTTAATTATCCTTCCTTTCTAGAAGACGACCAGCAAATTGCATGGAAAACGGGTACGAGTTATGGCTTTAAAGATGCTTGGTCTTTGGGTGTTTCTGAAAAGTATACGGTTGGTGTTTGGGTAGGAAATGCGGACGCAGAGGGAAGGCCGAACCTAACGGGCATAAAAGCAGCAGCACCAATCATGTTCGATTTATTTAAAGAATTGCCCAAAAGTAAAGCTTGGATTGTTCCTCCTTTTGATGATCTAAAAGAAGTAGGTATATGCAGTTTTAGTGGCTTACCCAAAAGCGAAGCCTGTGATAAAACGGAATTGAAATGGATTCCCATACAATCTAAAGCTCGGAGAAATTGTTCTTACCATACTGAAATAAGTGTAGATGAAACCGAAAGCTTTCAAGTGAATAATACTTGCTATCCACTTTCTAAAATAAAAAAGAAGTCTTTTATAAAACTCTCACCTGTTGAAGCTCATTTTGCACAATCGCTTCAATTTGAGACGCTACCTCCAATGCATCCTGATTGTGATGCTGTTTTACAAGAAAATCAACTTATGGAGTTTATATTTCCCCGGAAAGGAGAACGCATTTTATTACCCAAAAGTTTTGATGAAACCAAAGAAAAGGTAGTCCTAAAATTAGCCCATGCTAAAAAAACTGATGTACATTGGTATCTAAATCAAAGTTATTTAACCACTACAAAAGAGCTTCATGAAACTAGTATTTATCTAGAGCCTGGAAATTATCAACTTAGTATTGTAGATGGTGAAGGCAACTTTTTGATGCAAGAAGTGAATGTGGAAAAGATAAAATAGATTTATTTTAAGGAAGGTTTTAAAAAAAAACTTAGCCTCAAAATTTAAATCCTCGAGGAACAAGCCTTAAATTAATTATCTGTAACTGAAATCACGATTTTACTTCGATATTATTCATAAAAAAACCATAAAATAAGATATCAGTATTTTATTGGTATATTTTTTGTTAATTCAATAATTAAACATAAAAACAATTGATATGAAAGCAAGAACATTTTTTGGAATTGCATTATCTGCGATTCTTGTAACAAGTTGCGCCGTAATTAGGCCAGGAGAAGTTGGAGTAAAACAACGACTAGGAAAATTAAATGATAAAGTAGTTGATCAAGGATTTCGATTTTTTAATCCTTTTACAACTACATATATCAAAGTCCCAATTAGAACTTCCAACGTAGAGCAAGTTTTATTATTACCATCTAAGGAAGGTTTAACCATTACTGCAGAAGTTTCTGTTCTGTATAACATTGAACGTGATGAGGTTCCTAAAATAATTCAAGATATTGGTGTAGATTTTGAACGAAATGTACTGGTAAATACCTTACGTTCTTCTGCTGCAAATATTTCTGCTGAGTACTTTGCAAAAGACATGCATAGCTTAAAACGAAATGAAATTGAACGATCTATACAAGATAAAATGAATCGGATTTTAAACGATAAAGGTTTTGAAATTCAAGCTGTTTTAATGAAGAGCATCAACTTACCTCAGCGTTTATCTTCGGCCATTGAAGATAAGTTAAGGGCTGAACAGCAATTTCAAGAAATGGAATTTATTGTACAACGAGAAATTAAAGAAGCAGATAGAAAACGAGCTGAAGCAGAAGGTATTCGTGATTCTCAAGCCATTATTAATGAAGGCTTGACTCCGCTTTTAATTCAGTATAAATCCATAGAAGCTTTTAGAGAACTAAGTCAATCTAACAATGCAAAAGTGATTATCTCTGATGGGAAGTCACCCTTTATGATTTCAGAATAAAAGAGACAAATTTCATCCAATTCTAAATAAAGCTCAACATAGGTTGGGCTTTTTTGTTAGTCAAAATATAAAAAGGCATCTTCCAGATGTTCAATTCGGGTGCCTAACTTATTTTTAATAATGGCCACCACATCAAAACGAACTTCAACATCCAAGTCTTTTTCATTTACATAATGGTCTACTGCTTTTACCAAACGTTTAATTTGCTGAGGTTTCAAAAAATCTTGAGGATCTCCAAATTCAGGTGTACTTCTAGTTTTTACTTCAACCGCCACTAAAGTTTCTTCTTTTATAGCAATGATGTCAACTTCTGCCTTTTGAAAACGGTAATTATTTTCCAATATCTTGTAGCCTTTTTTTAGCAAGAAGTTGGTTGCCAAATCTTCCCCTTTTTTGCCCAATTCATTATGCTCTGCCATAATCTCTTGTTTAAAATTGAATACTACTTTTTTCCTTAGTTAGCTTTAAGCTGATACTTTTACCCATTGGAATTGCTAAATTTTTATATTGATGACCAAAAGGAGCTCCAAACACAACAGGAATGTTTAAATCTTTTAAGTAACCATGAATAATTTCTTCTGCGGTTAAACCGAATGGAATTTCGTTATCTTTCATCTCTGTCATTCCACCTACTATAACTCCAGCTAAATTAGCAAAAAGGCCAATTCGTTTAAAATTTTGCACCATTCTATCGAGGTGATAAACATACTCATCTAAATCTTCTAGCAATAAAATTACTTTTTTTTGTTGAGGAAAACTAGCCGAACCACAAAGGGAAAACAAAACAGATAAATTTCCTCCAACCACAGGAGCCGTGATTTCTCCAAGTGCATTTAGGGGATGATGTTCAAAATTATATTCTTGCGATTCACCAAACAAAACACTCCGTATAGTTGCAGCACTTTCCGCAGACCTTGTGGAGATGTCAACAGGCATTTGTGCGTGTAAACTTACCAAGCCTAAGTTTTGTAAATGTGCATGAAAAACAGTAATGTCAGAATAACCAATTATCCATTTAGGTTGTTTTTGTAAAGGCAAGAAATCTATTTCATCTAAAATGCGAATACTACCGTAACCTCCTTTTGCACACCAAATGGCCTTGATATTTGGATTATTGATTTGCGCTTGTAAATCGGTAGCACGCTCTGTATCCGTTCCCGCAAATTGATGACTTATTTTTCCAATGCTATTTCCTAAATATACATTTAGTCCCCAACTTTCAGCTATCTTAATTGCATCTTGTAAATCAGATTTATCTGTACTTCTTGCAGTAGCAACTATGGCAATGTTATCTCCTTTTAATAGTTTTGGTGGAATTTTCATTTCTTTTTTTATAATATTTTGCTGCTGAGTTTATTTATGAGTTTTAAGCCTATTGCTACCGATTGGTATTTTAAGTAGCATTTTACCTACATAAATAACTTTCAATTGTATGTATTCAAATTAGTATATCTCAAGAGTGATTACTACCTTTTTCTTGATATATAAAACAAATATAAAGCTTTGAACTCAATTATATTGGTGAGTTTATACTGTATAATTACTATTTAATTTCAATTCTATTCTATTCTCTGAAGAAAAATTTAATGCTTAGGCCTTACTTATAAAATTACTTTAGAGTCTCTTCTGATGCTTTTACTTAGATTTGTTTTTTAAAATATTTCAGTTTAATATTACACAAGCATGCTATTCAATTCCATAGATTTTGCCATCTTTCTACCTGTTGTATTTGTGCTGTATTGGTTTGTTTTCAAAAACAAAAGAAAGCTTCAAAATGCTTTTTTGGTATTGGCAAGTTATGTGTTTTACGCTTGGTGGGATTGGAAATTTTTAAGCTTGATTATACTTAGTTCTTTGGTAGATTATAGCATAGGTATTGCGCTTAACCAATCCAAAAAACCCAACAACCGAATCATACTATTATTAATTAGTATTTTTGTAAACATAGGAGTACTAGGAGTATTTAAGTATTTCAATTTTTTTGCTGAAAATTTTGCTGAAGCATTTCAGTGGTTTGGTTATCCTATTCAAGCAAGTAGTTTAAACCTTATTTTACCTGTCGGCATTAGTTTTTACACCTTTCAAACCCTGAGCTATTCCATTGATGTATATAGAGGCAAACTGAAAGCGACTACAGATTATATTTCATTTTTTGCATTTGTGAGTTTCTTCCCACAATTGGTTGCTGGACCAATTGAAAGAGCTAAAAATTTATTGCCGCAATTTTATAAGAAAAGAAACTTTGACTATGAATATGCTATGCTTGGTGTAATACAAATTAGTTGGGGTTTGTTCAAGAAAGTGGTGGTTGCAGATAATTGTGCATTCATTGTAAATCAAATTTTTGAAAATTACACAGAATATAGTGGTAGTACTTTAGCTTTGGGAGCTGTACTTTTTGCTTTTCAAATTTATGGGG
>Ga0307932_1001213_pt1 | contig 10423 bp, 17 predicted proteins | sample OrgLakmetageno48_FD_201843 | JGI IMG/M metagenome (GOLD analysis project Ga0307932, IMG submission 201843) | Saline water microbial communities from Organic Lake, Antarctica - #48 | ecosystem: Environmental > Aquatic > Non-marine Saline and Alkaline > Saline | place: Antarctica: Organic Lake...
ACCGGGCCAAGCCAAGGAGCCATTACCAAACCGCGCCCGACGGCGTCATCTCGGGGTGATCGGATACTCCGGAATGGCTGATCATATGTCGTCGGAACACCTGATCGGATGTGTCGGAATGCGCAGCGGGGCTCGGCAATATAGTAGTTCATTCGCTGACAGAACCCGTCGAGCATGCTCGACATGTCGATCTCGGAAGGCCAGGTCTCGAACACGGTGAGGCCATGGAAGGTGAAGGCCGGTTTGTCGATCCTGAGCTTGGCCTCTTCGCTCTTCAGGCGGTTTGAGATGGGTTGGTGCGAATACGCATGCAGCAGCCATGGCTTCAATTGCACCATATTGCTTTGAGTAAAGATCGACTGGAATAGCTTGCCAACCTCATCTTGAAACCAGAACGCGCCGTTCTGCTCGGCCAGATCGATGATCCATTGCGGGGCGGATTGCGGTGGCGGCAAAAAAGACACCGAAGGCCCGTCGCCATCCGACAGGATCGCCGCGACTTCTTCGCTTGCCAAGGTTTTCGAGGATCCGGACTCGGCGAGGCCGATATTCCAGAGAGTTGGTCGTATGGTTCCGACGCCGGGCACAGCAAGACTGGCGCCGTTCTGCGTCAACCATGGGTAGTGCCCCAGGGGATGGTGTAAGAACGCCGACCTTCGGAAAGGCCCGGATCTGATCAGGACGCCACGGCGGGCAACCTGACATTGGGATTGTCGTTCACGCGGGCCAGGGTTTCAAGGCTCATGTATCGGCGCGCGACCGTCCATTCGTCGTTGGTCTCGAGCATGATCGCCCCGACGAGCCGGATGATGGCCTCGTCGTTTGGAAAGATGCCTACGACATCCGTGCGCCGCTTGATCTCTCGGTTCACCCGTTCCAGCGGGTTCGTCGACGCGATCTGGGTCCAATGCTCGCGCGGGAAGTCCATGTAGGCGAGCACGTCGTCGCGCGAGGCGTCCATGAAGGTGCCGAGCTTGTCCTGCTTTTCGCGCAGCGCGTCGGCGACAGTGTCCCACTGGGCCTCGGCCTCGGCCTTGCTCTCCTGGGCGAAGATCGTCTTGAGCATCGCCGCCACGGCCGTGCGCTGCTTGGCTGGAGCATGCGCCAGGGCATTGCGCATCCAGTGAACCCGACAGCGCTGGTGGGTCGCGTTGAAGACCCGGCGTGCGGCGGCGCGCAGCCCCTTGTGATCATCGGCGATCACCAGCTTAACCCCACGCAGGCCTCGGTCGGCCAGAGACCGCAGGAAGTCGGTCCAGAATGTCTCGGCCTCGGACGGGCCGGTGGCGACGCCCAGAACCTCGCGCTTGCCATCATCGTTGACTGCGACGGCCACTATCACGGCACGGCTCACGATCCGGCCACCATCTCGCGCCTTTACATAGGTCGCATCGAGCCAGAGGTAGGGCCACGCGCCCTCCAAGGGCCGCGACAGGAACGCGTTCACCCGCTCGTCGATCTCGGCGCAAAGGCGGCTGACCTGGCTCTTCGACATGCCGCCCGCGCCCATGGCCTTGACCAGATCGTCCACCGAGCGGGTGGAAATCCCCTGAACGTAGGCTTCCTGTATCACAGCCACGAGGGCCTTCTCAGCCGTGCGCCGCGGCTCAATGAAGCTCGGCAGATAGCTGCCCTTGCGCAGCTTCGGGATCTCCAGCGCGATCCGCCCCGCACGGGTATCCCAGTCACGCATCCGGTAACCGTTCCGCTGAACTTCCCGCAGCGGCGAGCGCGTTCCCTTGGCCACGCCTGTCCGCGTCTCGACCTCCGCCTCCATGATCCGGTCCGCCGCAAAGGCCAGCATCTCGCGCACAAGATCGCCGTCGGCCTGCTGTTCAACCAGCGCAAGCAGTGCCATTCTCTCATCGGTCATCGTCATCTCCGTCTTTGGTTTCGAGTGTTGCAACCCGAACCTTTGCCGAAGATCGACGGTGGCTGCCAGCGTCACCACCGGCCGCACGCTGCGCTACGCCGGGGGCTCCGCGCGCGGCCTATTACACCAACTGAAGGGACACAGCCGTCCGCCTTGGCGCCAGCGCCAGACACTGTCGCGACCAAGACCCTGAACGGGATCGAACTTGAGCGCAGAAAATGTCTGGGCCAAGGATGGTTCGACAGCGTCATGCAGGGCAACCGACAGACGCTCGAATTGTGCGATGTCGACATCCCCGGTGGTCGCGCCGCCGCCCAGAGGAAGGGTGGCGCCAAGCTCCCCTTCCATCAGGCGAAAGGCATTCGTCCCGATCAGGGTGCCGCCCAGCCGGAAGGTGCCCACCTTGGCCATGGCAAGCAGCAGCCCGCCCGTGCCGCGATCCACTGGGGTCATACCCTCGGCGCGCAGCAGACGTGCGAGCCGGGCGCGCTCGCGCCTGCGTTCCGCCGCCTGTTCGCGCAGGTCGTTCATCCGGTCCACGCGATGGCGCGTCTCCGGGCTGTCCGGGCCGATATACCAGAATTTCACGTCGCTGCCGATCTTCTCGGCCGCGTACCAGTAAACCTTGCCGCCGCGCGCCTTTGTGACGAGCGAGCCGCGGACATTGGCGACCATGTCGTCTTTCAACAGGCGCAACAGGTCGCCATAGGCAGACCGTGCCACCGAGCTCAGATTCGCCATGCCGGCCTCCGGGGTGTGATTTCGGTAAACCTATAATTTTTTGTTTACCGCAACAATCCGTAAACCAGCGCATTTTCGTTTACCGATCACGGACTCTGTCGTGCGGCACCGCTGCGTGCGCACCACGCCCAGCGCGACTTCGCCCCTTGCCGGCCGGGGACGCGGGCGTCACGCCGTGGCAGCGCCGCAAGGCATCCCCGCCCGCCTTCTATCATCGGGGGCACACACACGCTGCATGTGCAGCCCGATCCAGAGGAGGCAACGATGCGCCCATATCCCCACTCCCCCACCGCCCAGTATCTTCGCGACGCGATCGAGACCTGCGACAAGACCCAACGCGAGATCGCCCGCGACGCGGGCTTTGCCCATCCCAACATGCTGTCCATGATAAAGACGGGCGAGTCCAAGGTGCCGATCAGCCGTATCCCCGCGCTCGCGGCGGCATTGGGCACGGATGTCCGCGCGTTCATCGAGATCGCCATGCACGAATACCATCCCGAGATCTGGCACACGCTGCGCGAGCACTACGCGCCGCTTCTCTCTGAGCCCGAGGAGAAACTGGTCGAGCTCTACCAGCTGGCTGCCCTCGGGGTGGACATCTCCTGGAGCGGCGAGCTGGAGGATACGCTCCACGGCGTTTTCTCCCTCGCGGCGCAAAACCCCGAGCCGTGAGGGGGGGGCGCCGTGACTCGGGGTTTTCCCGGGGGCCAAGGGAGCGCTGTCGGTGCCCCCTGATTTGGTTCCAGCCACGCGCTTACGGGCGTGCCCGTCCATGGTTGCAGGATGTCTTAGGTGGGTGGGTTGTGGCCTTGGCGGGGTTTTCGGACATGCGGCGGGGCGTCGCGCGCATCCTTGGAGGGTCGGGAGGCCCGGGTGGGGAGACGCTGGCACTGGAAGCGTCGGCATGGCGCAGCCCAGACCCCGTGTGCGCGCCATAGACGCGCGCTGATGTGCTCTTGGGAATTAAAAAGGCGGAAAACCCGACAAACGCACTCTGCGGGCGAGTCTCGGGCTCTGTGAGGGGGCGGGGGTCCTTCTCCTGTCTGGGTTTTCACAGCCACAAGACGAAAGAGGCTACCGCCACGGCTTGTCACCTGGCCTACGCCGCTGCCAAGGAGCTCCGTGTGCCGTTGCTCTACAAAGGCAACGATTTTGCGCACATCGATCTTATCGACTGAGGTTGCGTTAATTGTGAAACACTTTGTCGAAAACCACCGGGTTCATGACGCTCCCCCTGATGCAAGCCCAGGTATTGAAAGTCTTTTGACAGCTTAGACTCAAGTTTCAAGTGCAACACCCAGCGCCCGCAGGGCATAGGATGTTGCGATGGATAAACGATACAAGCACCTCAACGGCGAGGAACGTGGCGTGATTTTGGCGGAGCATCTGCGCGGGGCGAGCCTTGGGGCGATTGGCTTGTTGCTGGGGCGTAGCGCCTCGACGATCGGGCGGGAACTGTTGCGTGGCCGCCCGAAGGAAGAACCTGCCCAGCCGTATTGCGCGCAACGTGGCGGGGAGCGATATCGGGCCCACCGCAAGCGGTGCGGACGACGTCGCAAGCTAGTCTGTGGCGGTTGGCTTCATGACTTTGTGCAGGGCAAGCTGATCCACCGGCGCTGGTCTCCGGAGCAGATTGCGCAGAGACTGCGGGTTATGAAACCCAATGACGCTTCGGCCCGCGTGAGCCATGAGACCATCTATGCCGCGATCTACGCCCAGCCACGCGGCGGATTGAAAACGGCGATGGTTGAGGCCTTGCGGCAGGCAAAGCCCGCGCGCGGCCGCCGGCGCACGACGCTGGCTGGTACGTCCATGGTCCCGGAATCGTTACGCATTATCAACCGCCCCGAGGAGATCGAGGCGCGCTTGGTGCCCGGCCACTGGGAGGGAGACTTGATCAAGGGGGCCTTCAACCGATCGTCGGTGGGCACGCTGGTCGAGCGTAAAACCCGCTTCGTTGTTCTATGCAAAATGAACGGCAACGGCGCAGAGGCGGTTCTCGACAGCTTCAACCGCCAGATGAAACGCCTACCCGCAGCATTGCGCAAAAGCATGACTTACGACCGCGGCTCGGAAATGGCCTGCCACCCCGAGCTGGCGCGGCGGCTGAAGATCGACATCTGGTTCTGCGATCCGCACGCGCCCTGGCAGCGCGGCTCAAACGAAAACACCAACGGCTTGCTCCGCCAGTTCATGCCAAAGGGAACCGACCTCGGCGATGTCAGCCAGACCTGGCTCAACGATATTGCAGCCCTGATGAACAACCGCCCCAGAAAGACACTGGGCTGGAGAACCCCCGCCGAAGCCATGGCCGACGAAATCGCGGCCTTCAAATCAACCGTTGCACTTGATGTTTGAATCCAAGCAGTCACCAAGTTGTCCATACAATGGAAGACATGACGAGAGTACGATGGAACGCTGAAAAGGAGAGGAAGCTTCAGGCAGAAGTCTCACGCAACGGGATCACCTTCGCCGACTGCACAGTAGCGATTGCCGATGGGCGGGTGCTGGATGTGCTTCCTCACCCCACACGGTCCCACCAGCGCATTCTGGTGCTGAATATAGAAAACCACGCCTACGCCGTTCCATTTGTGATCGACGAGGACGGCTCCTGGTTCCTGAAAACTGTGTTCCCGAGCCGAAAATACACCGCCCTTTACCTTGATAAGAAAACGCCATGACCAAAGAACCCTATGTAGCCAACTATCTTGACGACGAGGAGCGCGCGCTCATCGAGGCGATCGAGGCCGACGACTATGAACCTGGCAAGAGCTTGCTGACGCCCGAATTAATGGGACAGATGCAGGAGGCCGCGCGCAACACGCTCAATGAAAGCAGCGAAAAGATCTCCATCCGGATTGCACGGAGCGACTTAGCGCGCGTGAAGGCCCGTGCTCTACGTGACGGTGTGCCCTACCAGACGCTGATCAAATCCATCATCCACCAAGCTGTCAGCTGAGAAGCGGCTCGGGTGATCTGAACTGGTTCCGCGTGGACACGGCAAATCAGATGACGGGCCTTCCCCTGCATGCGGGGGAAGGAGCGGGTGGCGGAGATGTGCTTGGATGAGCTGGCTCCATGTTTGACCGGACACCTGGACTTGAAGGATATCCTCACGGGATATATAATATACACTGAAAGGATATACTCATGCCCCTCTACATCAAGGACCCGGACGTGGATGCGCTGGTTGAACGCTACCTTGCAGCTTCCGGCGCGAAGACCAAGACCGAGGCGGTTCGCACAGCCTTGCGCAACGCTATAGCGGCCTTGGAGAAGCGGGGAACTCTTGCCGAGAGGGTTGCCAGGGTGCAACGGAAAGCGGTTGCCGCGGGGCTCACGCCACGCGAGATGGACGACAAGCCCTTCATGGATGAGCTGTGGGGCGAGGACTGATGTTCATTGACGCCAGCGCCTTGTGTGCCGTGCTGCTGAATGAGCGGGAAGCTCCCGCCATGCTGAGCGCAATGGAAACAGCCCGTGGCAGGCTGATGATCTCGCCCGTCGTTCGCGTTGAAGCCACGCTTGCCATCGCACGCAGTCTGAAAGACGCGCAAGGCGCGACGCATATCGGCGAAGTCCATTTCGATGAGGCGAGCAAGCTCGTGGGTGAGCTGGTCAAGATGCTTGAGGTTCGGGAAATGCCCCTTACCGAAAACATGGGCACGGGCGCAATCACGGCACTGAGGAGATATGGAAAGGTTGCTGGACACCCGGCCAGGCTCAACATGGGAGATGCCCTGGCCTACGCCGCTGCCAAGGAGCTCCGTGTGCCGTTGCTCTACAAAGGCAACGATTTTGCGCACACTGATCTTGGCAACTGAGCCAGCACGGTGGCTGCTGTGGCGGAGCTGTGCCTGGATGGTCCCCTGCCTGGAAAACAGGACCTCAAGACAGGGACCCAGGAGAGCGCATCGGGCTGGGCCAGCCGCCTATCTCGAAGCGTCAAATGGCGCGGTATGCTCCCTCAGCCAGGGCACCATCCGATCATGGCGAAACGCGCCGCCTTCGAGGCTCTCGATGATGAAGCGGTAGATTGCATCGGAACCCGCAGTAATGGCGATGCCGTTGATCGCGAGAAACGTTTCGGTCACGGCGAAGGCGACACGCTTGTTTCCGTCCACGAACGGGTGGTTCATGGCGAAACTCTCCCAGAGCGCTGCCGCCTGCTCGATCTCATCGTCATAGTAGCCAGTCTGAGGCCGATACAGCGCCGCTTCGATCAAACCGGGATCGCGGATGCCATCAGCACCGCCGAACGCTTCGATCTGGTCGGCATGGATTTCCAGAACCTCGATGATGGTGAGATAATCTGTCACTCAGCGAGCTTCCTGTAGAGCGTTTCACGTTTCGCGCGACTGGCACGATAGGCGTCTATCACATGGCCGCGCGGACGCTCGTGCTTGCGCTTCTCAATGAGATCGGTAAGCGCCTCATCGACAAGCGCCTGAAGCTGCCGCCCTTCTGCCTTGGCAAGACCCCGCACGGCAGAGAGGAGTTCGGTGTTGACTTGGGTCGCGAATTTCTCACGGACTTTCTGGGACATGGAGCACCTTCCTTTCTCCAACATGATGTCATGATTTGTCATGACAAATCAAGTTTTACCTTGATGGTGAATCTGACGCCATGGCCTGATCCAGAATGAAAGGTCTTACCCCGAGTGCCGCACAGCGAGGCCTGAAAGAAGTTCGCACATGGAGTAATCGCGGGAGTGAGTCGCCCTAACGACCGGTCGGACTTGGAGGGTGGCTGTTCCCCGATAAGATGGAAGTACGGGCTCACGGCTGGAAGCCGGGCCCAAGCATCTGATGGAGAACAGCCATGGAAGAGTATATCGGTCTCGACGTGTCGATGAAAGAGACGGCAGTTTCGATCCGACGTGATGGGCAGCGCATCTGGCGCGGGAAATGCGCCTCGGATCCGGCGGTCATTGCCCAGCTGGTGCGCAAGCGTGCGTCGTTCGCCAAACGAGTTGTGTTCGAGACCGGCCCCTTGTCGGTGTGGTTCTACCATGCGCTTTGCTCGGAAGGCTTGCCTGCGATCTGCATCGATGCGCGCCACGCCAAACTCTCCAGCCTATAGGAGCGGAACCCTGCCCAGAGGCCGTCTTTGCCTCTATTTTCGTGTAGAAAACCTTCATGCCACCATTGTGCCGCTTGGCCCAAGGTGTATATTGAAGACCAAGGTTTATCCGGGTCCTTTGCCTGTCATCATGATTCGCTCCGTTTGCGGGGTCTGCCACCCTTAGCCCCGTTCGCCCGTGCCGCCGCAGCCTTGGCAGGCGAGGTGGCACTACCGCCAGCCGCACCGAGTTGCGCGGCCATCCATCGCTTGGTGCCGTAGATGCCCTGCATAAGGCTTGGCACATAGACATCCGCGTCCAAGCGGGGCCAGTGCAGTGCGGTCCCTGCTGGGCTGATCTCGATTTCCTCCAGTTCGTCGGCTGCGGCGGCGGTCAGCTCTTGGATCAGATGCACGGGCACCATGATCGTGACGCCCGTGTTGAGGCCCACGACCAGCCGGTTCTGATGCCTGTCATAGTCGGCACTGACGGCATAACCCCTGCGCCGCATCTCTTCGCCGCGAAGGGTCGCGGCCTGAAACTCCTGCTCAGTAATCTCCATGAATCTCCCTCCACTTCGGGCAAAGGACTGACAGGTGCTTTGCCAGTTCCTTCTGGATGCGGTTCACCATCTGCAACGACACCCCATGGCGTTCCCGAAGTTCTGGCGGGCCGTCTGGGCAGTTCAGAACAAACACGGCTTCACCATCTGCCGCGATGACGTGAACATGGGCGGGGCGATGATCGTCCACATAGATTCTCACACGCAGGCCATCGAGGCGAAGGACGGTTGGCATTGGTGGGAGCATAACCTAAGTGCTTGGGTTTTTCAAGGGGTGGCGGTGGGTGCGAAGTATACGTCCCTATTTCTTGCCACCTTCCCACCACCTTCCCGGACCTCTTCCCATGTCTGACCTCCTGGATCCCGGATACCTTGGAACTGACGGCATCAGGTGCTATGATTACAAATGATTACAAATGATTACAATGGAGCACATCATGCCACAGCGCGCCGCTTCCGAGCCAATCACCATCCGCACAGCCAAGGTATCCGAGATTGATGCCCTGGCGAATGCGATGGACCGTTCCCGCAACTACATCGTCAACCAGGCCATCGATCAATATCTGGAAGCCAACGCATGGCAGATGGAGCGGATCAAAAGCGGGGTCGCCGCTGCCCGAGAAGGCAAGGTCCTTCCTGCCGATGAAGTGTTTGCCGGGATCGCCGCGAAGCACGGTTGGACAGATTGAAGCATCTGGTTATTGCCGAACCCGCGGTCCGCGATCTTGAGGCGATCGTGGATTATATCGCACTGGACAACCCCGACGCCGCAGAGAACGTATATCGCGGGCTCGTGCGGGCCGTGGAAAGACTGCGCGAGTTCTCCGCCTTGGGGCGTCCCGGCCGCCATCCGGAGACACGGGAGCTGGGTGTCTCGGGGCTGCCCTTCCTGATCGTCTATGAGGTCAGCGCCGAGGCAGTGACGATACTGGCGGTGTTCCACACGTCCCGAGACCTTGCACGGGCACTCCTGGACAGGATGCAAGGCAGGTAGGCGCTCTGCCGATCAGGCTTTCGTCGACGCCGTCCAGCCGCCCATGCGGCATGCACGGGTGATAAACCTGGAAACACGCCCCGGCGCGCAGGCATGGGATTGTGAGCAAATTAGGGCAGGACTCATTTTGCCACATCCCCAAGACAATTTTTGAACTCCGCAAGAAATTGAACCGCACGCTGACACATTTCCAAGCCGGCAACCAAAGCCGGAAAACTTTGGGCTCTACCCCCCTCGTCAGGACTGCACCTGGTTTTGGCGAGGGGACGTGGCATGGCGATCGTCGATGTCGTCGATCAGACGGATGAAAATTCAGGCACGGCTGTCACCGAAGACATGTTCGGCCTCAACGCGCTGTTCACGGTGACCGCACCGGACGAGGCGCAGCTATTCGACAGGTATGAGGACCTCGGTGTCACGAACCTGCGGTATCCGGGCGGGTCGGTCACCGAATGGTATTTCGACATTTCGGATATCAGCGGCGGCAGCCTTGAGCGGTCGAGCGGGACGTTTCAGGGTAACACGCAGACGCTGACACCGTTCACGGATTTCGTAGATCTCGCCGCGAGCCTCGGCACCGATGTCACCCTCGTGGTTCCCACGATGACCGGGTTCACACAATCGGCCGGTGAAGCTCTGCTTGCCGGCACCTACGGCGAGCGGGTCATCGACGCGGACCACCTCGGGCACGTGGCCGAGTTCGTCGAGGCCGCGGTCGCCACCGCGCAGGCGCAGGGCGTGCGGATCGACGCGCTCGAGATCGGCAACGAGTACTGGGGCTCGGGGCAGATGACCGCCGGCGAGTATGGCAAGCTCGCGGCGGCGATGTCCCAGGTGATGTCGGACACCTTTGCCGATATGGGCATTCCCCCGGCAGCGCAGCCCGATATCGTGGTCCAGACCACCAGTTCCGCAGGGATTTTTTCGCCCAGCAGCGACACGACGCTTCATGTCGATGAAGCGACCGGGTTCGTCTACACGGCCCATGAAGTGAGCAGGATGGATGATGCGTCCGTCGCCGGGTGTCGCGTAGCCCTTAATTGTGAGATGAGAAATTCAACGAGATCAACGGCTGTGCTTTGCCCTTAAATATGAGATTTTGCCTTTAACTCCGATATTTTTGCCCTTAAACCTGAGACAGGGTTCACAGGCGTGTGCGGCAAATATCGATGGACAAAGATGGCGAAGGCA
>Ga0307932_1001214_pt1 | contig 10412 bp, 8 predicted proteins | sample OrgLakmetageno48_FD_201843 | JGI IMG/M metagenome (GOLD analysis project Ga0307932, IMG submission 201843) | Saline water microbial communities from Organic Lake, Antarctica - #48 | ecosystem: Environmental > Aquatic > Non-marine Saline and Alkaline > Saline | place: Antarctica: Organic Lake...
TGTAATTGGGTCTAACATGCGACTTTGCAGTAAACTTGTCCAGTTTCCAGGAAAGTTTGCTGTATTCTGTACTTTCTCTAGCAGTAGTTCTTCTCGTTCAGTCAACAACTCATCTAACTTTGAGAGGTTCATCAGTGGAGCATTCTCGAATTCACCATGCAGACTAGCTAACTGGTTTTCTATATCTTTTATGTTTGAATCAATAGCCTCGTTGCTCACACGATATTCTTCTAACTGCGCTTCAGCATCTAAAGTTTGTGCGGTCTCTTGCCTGTAAGGAGTATTTGAGATAGGTTCGGGTGAAGTAGTATCACTGCTATCTCCATACAATATATTCTCTTGATTTTCGTCTTCAATACTGTCTCCTGCATCCTCCGTAGGCATCTCAGATTTATTTTTTGGCACAGTCTTAAAAGATTCAAATCCCATATTTAAAGTATATCAGGTAACACTAAGTACAGCAGACACATAAAATACCTTTAAATACAGTGTTGCATCCAACTTCTTAAATTGGGCGCCGTCGTAGACGATGTACGAACTGTGTTTGCTGAGATTAATGACACTACAATCTATATTCCTGACTTACAATTTGATGTGTAGTAGCAATAAATAACACTAGAAACTGTTGTATAGAGTCATATAATAGTGATTATCGTAAATGGAATGTTCTGAATAAGCCGACCATCCTTGGGGTTTTCTGGGCTTGTCTTCTCTTAACCTCTGAAACACGATGTAGCGATTTCGAATCTGTATATACATGTATACTTTCGCCGCGAAAATAATTGTATTCTAACTACAAAAGGTTTGCTCTGAGAACTTTTATTCACGTTATACTCAGAGAATGTAGAGTGGTTGAACACATTCTGTCCGTTGGGACTGAAATATAGTCGTTCTAAATTGATAGTGTGTTGATTAGCTCGGACAGTTTAGTTATTTGAAAATCAGCATCACTTTGCTTAAGGGTGTCAAAATTGTAAAAAAGTGTATTTTCTCTAGGCATAAAAATACAGGTTTGGGTGCCGGCAGTTTTTCCAGCGGTTATGTCGCTTTTTGCATCACCGATGATTAAAGTTTTCTCTGGTAAAGCATCTATCATATGTAATGTTTGTAAGAAAGATTCTGGATCTGGCTTTCTCTTCATTACGTCATCGCCTGCAACAATAGAAGTGAAATAAGTATCTAAATTGTGTACGTTTAATCCTGCTTCGAGTAGTCTGCGTGGGCTGGATGATACAAGAGATAGTAATATTCCTTTTTCCTTTAACTTCAATAGTGTCTCAGTCACGTTTGGGTACAGTTCTAAGTCAGATAGATTTGTGTGAACGTGAGAATGTGCCGCTTCAAATAATTGATTAAACTTGATATCTGGATATTTCTTTTGTCCTTCATCGTGATCATAAAAAAAGTCACGAGCGATGATACTGTCTGGAAACGTATGTTGCTGGGATTCTAATCCAATGCGGTAGCCTGCCAGCCAGAGATGAAGTGTTTTAGCCAGTGTTCCATCCCAGTCAAAGATAATGTGATCAATCATATGTCGGTACATGCTAACACTTAAAGGAAAAGAGAAACCACCCCCACAAAGCAGGGGTGGTCAGCAATATGGCCTTAATCACGTAAACGGGTTATCTGACATATCGAATGTCAGTAGTGGAGTCTCGTTATTTAGTCTACTTCGAGGGATTCCGTATTGCTCGTGATATAGCTGGTCAACAGCGCAGAACTTAGCGTCTTTCCATTTAAAACCGACTTTCTCGGATACTGTTTTGACAGCTGATTCCGATTCACCCTCGACTTCAACGAAGGGTTTTAAGAACGGCCAGGTGTCTATGGTAATTTCAACTCCATCCAGCAACCATAGCTCTCTGAGGGTTTCCTGATACGCCTTTTGAGTACAGCCCAGGGCTTGAAGAAATGAGTTTGCTTCTTCAAATGAATCTACTATCAGGCAGATTTCTTTCTGATCATCAATCTTGTCTCCAAGAACCGACTTTACACTCATTGTTATTCCGTCACCCTCATCTCTCACACGCATCCAGCCATTTTCAACTTGAGAAGTGATAGGGAGGTGGTACACGGTACGGCGTTGCATGAATTCATGTCTGATTAGACTTGCATTGGCTGCCTGAAGTTTCTTACGTACTTCTGGTTTGTTTATCTCAGCAAAGGTGGCTTCAAATTCGGTTTGCATAGTTTACCTTCCTTGTTTCTTCAATGAACGTTTAGTTGAACTATATTGCAAAAGACTAATATTTACAAGTCTATTTTTATGTGGTAAGAATCTCATAGGTAGTTCTATCAAACAGGAGTCATACAAAATGGCCTATCATTACGAATCAAACTTCTCTCCATCGGAATATATCAAAAATTCGGTTTTGAGAAGTGGACGAATCTGTGCAGTCGGCGAGTCTCCACAAGCTATGGTGAGTCGTGTAGCTTATGCGCTCTACAAAGCTGAAAGGAGGTATGTCAACGAACAGGAGGCTAAAACTTTTGCTGATAGCATCGGTCAATTGATGGATGCTTCGAATATCGTTTTCAGTACACCTATCATGACCAATGCTGGGCGTCATGACTTTGTTCGACCGCTCTCCGCATGTACGGTACCCCCAGTTTCACTATCAGGAAGCTGGGATCAAATCAAAACAATGGTTGATGCGTATCACGCAGAGGCTATGGGTACCGGTTTCAGTTTTACTGATGTGGACGATCCGGTCGAAACACTCATGCATCTTAATGATATCGCTGTTAAGGGAGTGCTGAGTGGTCGCGAAGATCGACCTGTCGGCAATATGGGAATCTGTCATATTTCTCATCCTAAAATTGCGGACTTTGTTCGTGCAAAATTTGCACATCCAGACATTGATTGGAAGTTCAACGTTTCAGTCGATGTGCCGGAAACTTTCTGGGAATCTGTCTTATCAGGTGACCTGTGGAGACTCAGTAATGGCACTAAGCTATATTCTGGAGATCTATTAGACCTCATTGTAAGTGCAGCGCACGAATGTGCGGATCCTGGTCTAGTGTATATGGACCGTATCAATCGCGATAATCCTATTCCTGGAGCGGGTGCTTATCAAAGTGTTGCCCCGTGTGCAGAAGTGGGTTTGGTGCCAGGAGAAACGTGCCAGTTTGGTTACGTAAATCTTGGAGCTTTGGTAAAGGGTGGTGCTTTTGATCACGAAAAACTGATTGAAATTGTTGTTGTCCTAACTAAGGCACTTGATAACTGCCTTGATATCAGTCAGGAATCCTATCAGGTCTATGAGAGTAGACGAATAGTGGGATTACGTCGGAAGATAGGCATTGGTATATGTGGTCTGGCGGACATGTTCATCAGGCTAGGAATACCATACGGTAGCGAACCGGCACGAGTGCTTGCGCGTGATATCGTAGCTCTCATCAACCTCGCTTCAAAGAAAGCTTCGCATGAACTTGCTGTCAAACGTGGTTCATTCGAAGCAATGTCAGAGGAGTATGGTTGCGAGTATTTGGATACACCCACATATCTTGAAAGGAGGTATGGAAAAGAGGAAACAAAGTGGGTGAGTCCAGATGATTGGGCTGAATTGGGAGCTCGTATTCGAACAACAAGGTGTATGCGCAACAGTACAACTATTGCTTTACCACCTACTGGTCGAAGCGCTCTGGTGATTGACGCCTCGACTGGTGTTGAGCCCTTGTTTAGCCTCAAAAGTGCTGATGGTTCAACCAACAAAGCTGTCCAGTCAGTTCTCAACAAAGATGAGAAAGGTAAGGATTTATCGGTTTCAGGTTTGCTGCTCACAAGCACTCACATTGCACCAATGGATCACTTACTGATGGTTGCAAGTCTCCAGACTGTGGTTGATGATTCAATTTCTAAAACAATCAACCTCCCAGCTGAATCAACTGTTGGGGACGTGAAAGGTATCTACCAAGCTTCTCACGAGCTCGGGTTGAAGGGAATTACGATGTACCGAGAGGGTACCGCTCGTTTACAGCCTGTAAAACTAAAATAGATCTTACGCCCGGCAACAATGTTGTCGGGCGTTTTTAATTTACATTATTGTTTTTTAGTATAGTATTTTCTTATGAGCGAAAAAAGACATTTAACCAGAACAGCAGTGTATGTTGTTTTAGAGAAAGAAGGTAAGGCATTTTTTTTGCGTCGAGCAAACACTGGTTGGGCAGATGGCATGCTGACTGTACCGGCTGGACATGTTGATGAAGGGGAGGGTGTGTCAGAAGCAGCGGTAAAAGAAGTGAAGGAAGAAACAGGAGTTACTGTTGATATTAATGATTTAGATTTTATTCACGTTGACTATATAAAAGACGAGTATGTAAACTTCTATTTCAAAGCCGTTAAATGGAATGGAGAACCGGTTGCTCTTGAACAAGATAAATCTAGCGAAGGAGTCTGGTTTTCGATTGATGATTTACCAGATGATATGGTTCCACAACTTAGAAATATGTTTGCTAGAACGAAATCGGAGAAACTATTTTCAGACATTGATAGAAAAATTTAATTAAAACGGGAGCCTAACAAAGGCTCCCGTTGTGTTTTCACTTGATGTACCGTGTAATGCTGCAAATGACATCAGTTGTCTGCTCTTCATTTAGTGCTGCGGTGTCGACTGTAAAGAACGGTTGCTTGTGAAGAGTCAAGTTTGCAAAAAAGCGATTTGCAAGAGCTTCTTGAGCGTTGAGCATACGTTTGTCACCTGCGTCCATCTCTCGCTCTTGTAAGCGCACTAATTGAGCGTCTGCGGGCGTAGTGAGTAAGAAAGTGACATGAGGCATAATGATTCCCCTGAAGTCAGCGACATCTACTTCAATACCCATCTCCTGGTGATACGTTAGGGTAGTGATCCAGTAACGATCACATACCACCAATTGGTCTTCAGCTAACATTTCCGATATTTCGATCGATCCGGCAATCAATCCTGATTTGAAAAATTCGTACTGTTGAGCTGGAGTAGCATCTCTCTTCACTTCACCAGCTCTCTTACGAAATTCGGCAGGTGGTGTAGCATACGCTGTACCTCCAAGTGCGCCAGCGATTTTTTTGACCTGGGTACTTTTTCCGGTTCCGTCTCCACCTTCTAGAACTATAAACATTTTAGTCTCCTATGTTGAATCTATTAAAAAATTACAACAAAAATGTTTATCTGTCTATACATAAGCAAATATTGTCCATGGAATGCAATCACTTTGAGGATGATTGTTTAGATTGGTTACCTGATGCAGGTCCCATACATGACTACATAAATTTTCGCCGCGAAAATAATTGGTACAATAATCTATATGAAAAATAATGAAGTAATTTTCGCCCGCAACTTGGTTAAAGGCAAGATAGCCGAAACAGTCCTTGCACAAATGTTGCGGTCCACTGGTGAATTCACTGTACTAGAGTTCGGCTACGAAAAAATCATCCCTGAATTGATTGGAAGAGGAAAGAAGCATAATAATGAAATGGTCGAGACACTGAGAACAGCACCTGATTTTGCGGTAATCAATAATAAAACAAAGGAGGTCCATCTAATTGAAGTTAAGTATCGTAAGACTGTAACCAACCGAGATATACTTTCGCTCTCAAAGCGAATGAATGCGAATTGGAATCCATCATTCCTATTTGTTGGTTCAGTTGATGGTTTCTATTTTGGTAATGTAAAAGATATTATTGAAGCTAAGGGTAAGATTGAGTTGTTAGATTACCCGCAAATACCCTCAGATACCCAACAACATTTTTTGGAGATACTAAATGATTTTGAGGGATAAGATGGAAGTATTACCGTCAGGCAGAAGAATCCCGCCATTTAAGCAGTATTTCCCAAATGTAGGAATGCTCGATTTCTGGCAGAGCAGGTTTTTTAAATACTGGGTTAAAGAATTTGAGAAGGGTAGACCGCGTGAGTCAGATACTTCTTATATATTTATATACGTGTATGACCTGTTTGATTTATATCAAAATAACAATGACCTTGAGGCGCTAGACAAGCTAGAGCTTCTTGTAGAATTATACCCAAAGCAGGTGGGTGAGCATATTTCAGGGTGGCTATTTCAGATTTATTACCAAAAAGGCGAATATGAAAAAGCCTACGCTACCTCAGAATCATTTAGTGAAGGTTGGCGTTGTGACAACCTGTTCTTAAACTTGAAGTATCAGACTGAAAGAAAGTTTGATGCTAGTGATGTGATTAGTATTGCAAAGCAAAATGGACTTACACAGACAGCTTTATTTAAACGCAGGCTTGATGAAGCTAAAGGTAATATTGAAAAGCTATTAGGAGAACAGGATGTTGATTTATTGAAGGAGGTTGCCGCCCTGCCTTACGTTATGTCAGTAGATGAATATGTCTCATCTATTGGACAAAACAGCCTTGATACCGTCAAAGTCATTGATTTTACTCGCACTTATTACTTGGTTGAAAAGTGTCTCAATTTATTTGTCGAGACCTTAAATTTTTTACAATCTACAGAGAAAAGAAAAGAGTCGCAAAAAGTTGTGGATAATAGAAAAAAGAAGCTGAAACTAAGGTTATGGGAGTTGGAGCTAGAGAAGCCATTTGCAAACCCAGAAGCGAGTCTTGTGGCAGATGGTGCTTGTTCGCATCAGTATCTAAAGCTCAGGAACTATTGGGAAGTATTTAGGAAGTATGAGTGTATACAGTGTGACAAGGTTTTGATGTGCGAGTGTGATAAAGAACTTGCTTTAGCTAAAGCTAAGCACCAAACGGAAGGTTCGTTCGTGTCAGCTTTATGTCTAAAGTGTAGAGGGTTTGATGATTCCTCTATGGTGACTGAGGGTAAGTTGATGTACGGAAGCACTTTTTATGCAATGCACTGGAGAGAAATATTTAAGCACGCTTATTTAATTTCGATTCGAGAAAATGAAGACGAGTTGGATTTCCGAAAAGCTGAAAATGAGATTAGAGAGAAATATAACGTGCCTCAAATCGGGGAGGGGTGGATTTCAGAGACAACGATGTTTCGGAATTTACAGGAAATTTTCCCAGAGCATGAGGTTATTCATCATGGGAAGCCAGACTGGTTGGGTAGAATGCACTTAGATGTATATATACCAGAAATAAAGATAGCTTTTGAGTATCAGGGTAAACAGCACTTTACAGCAGTGAACTATTTCGGGGGCGAAGAATCACTAGAGAAGACTCAAGCAAGAGATAAAGAAAAAGCTCGATTATGTAGTGAGAATGATTTAAAGCTCTTTTATATAAACGAGGGTGAAGATTTCTCTGTAAATACATTGAAGAAAATGCTGGTTGATTACTTATAAGGTGCGATATCGCCTCGGCGAAAAAGCGTGTAAAAACTTTTTACAAATTTCACGCTTTCTCACGCTATTGACACGCTTTTCACGCTCATTTTCATGCTTTTCGGAGCGTGAGGATAGCGTGAAGGATCGGCCTAGAACTTTTATCAATTTACCCCGTTTGACCCCCGTTTTTCACCGATTTAGGGCGTCTTTACCCCGAATACTCAAACGGGGTAAATATTCAAAATAACCTTATTGTTTAGCCTATTATTCGGTGTGGACGTGCGTCAAAAAGAGGTCTGTTGTTATAAATCAATGTATTTAGACATAGTATTAATTGCTTTCGCTGCGAAAAAGCATTGCCGGACAAGCTCGCGCGCTAAACATACTTCTTTTTGTATATAGAGATTAAACTTTAATTAACCCTATAAGAGAAACTTAATCAATCACTCGATTTAAGGCTTTGGGTTAGCTACAGAGGCTATGTATGTTTTTTAAAATGTAGGTTTCGGAAAAGTAACGATACATTAGGACTAGTCAGTATAATTAATTGTCGGAAAATGATATTCTGACTGTATGCCAGAAGAAATTATTTCTCAAGTAAAGTTTGAAGAAGTTTTTATAAAAGCTCTCTTGGACAAGTTAAAGGTGGGAAATAGAAGGGGGATTCATTTAAATGCTATTCCTGGAGTGGCACGTTCACGTCTAGACTTAGCTGAGCTCGAAGAAATAAAGGATGGACTTAGTAGAGATTTTCTTGAGAAATTACTAAACGAGGAGGAGTTTGAATTCACAATTAACTTTGAAGGTGTAAATTTTACAGACATTGAAGAAAAGCAAAAAGAGAAACTTGATTTTATAGCTAGAAAACTCAACAATATTTCAATTGATGATGAGGACCAATTTCTTGAGTCAGGTATTCGAAATTTTGGTTTTGGGTATCCCTTATTAGTAAGGAGAGATAAGTCTGACCCAGACAAAGTTATTAAAGCCCCTTTACTTATTTGGAGTTTGGATATCGAGAAGTCGAATAGAAAACAAAGTTATTGGACTATAAAAAAAGGCGTTGATTCTGGTGCCCATATAAACCAATTGCTTCGTTCACATGTACTAAGAGATTCACAAATCTCAATTGACGCTTTAGATGAAGCATATTTAGAGGATAATATTATTGATCAAGAGGAACTGTTTGAAATTTGTGAAAAAATACTTTCTCAAATAAACACACAGTCTGCCGCATTCGATATTAAAGACTTTAAGGTAGAAAAGTGCCCAGCAGGTAGAACAATAGACGGTTTAGCAACTGATGAAGCTTGGATTCAATGGTCGGGTGTTTTTGGTATTTATACTTCGCGTAAGGAATCAGTTATCAGGCAGGCAGAAAAAATCTTAAAGGAGCTACCTAAATTTAAAGAAGAGAAGTTGATCTTGGATAAATTCCAAACATCAACGGTAAGTGCTGTTTCTACTGACCCAAGTAAGGAGCAAATAATTAACACATTGACCGATTCGGAGGTAAAGTTAATCCAAGGACCTCCAGGAACTGGTAAAAGTCAGGCCCTGACAGCAATTATTACAAATGTTCTGGAGAATGGTGGAAAGTGTTTGGTTGTGTGTGAAAAACGCACTGCTCTAAATGTAATTCAAAGAAATTTAGCAAAGATTGGTCTCGATAATATGACTGTGTTGATTGATGATGTGAGTAAAGACAGGTCAGCAGTTGTGAAGAAAGTTAGAAGTGTTGTAGATAATGCACAAGACCATGGTGGAGGCTTATTGCATGGAGAAAAAGAAAATTATGAAAAAAAGTACAAGGAATTCTGTGCGTTAAAGGAATCTTTCAACGGTAAACACCATAGCGAGAGGGAAGCTCAGATTGATGGCGTTGCATGGAAAGACAGTATTGGAGTCTTTCTTCAGGCTTCAGAGGAAGTTGAGTGGGGAGAAATAAAAAGTGCCTTTCCTAAAGAGTTTAAGCTATCAGAAGAAGCGTACTTGCAACTAGAAAGCACTGCAAAAGATGCCGCTATCGCTTACAGTAAGCTAGATAATGAAGACACTACTTCTTTCAGTCTGATAAACAATAAAATCTTTGAATCTAAATTCAGTCGTCGTTCCTCAGACGAATTGCTGGAAGCCTTGACTGAAATAAAGGATCAGACAGAACTCTTGAAAGAGCTTGTAGGAGACAAGGGTCAAGATGACTTGGTTGTTTCTGACATTAGCATCTTCAATATTTCGGAAATTAAGGAATACAAGTCTACAGCAACTGAAGAATTGGATATGTGTAAAGAGGCCTTGGTTATCACAAGGGACTTTATAGAGGATGTTAAATTACACCCGTTCACTTCTTACAAATCCGCTGTTTTTGAAGGTGTGGAAGAGAAAGAGACTCTTGAACTTATTGTACCCTCAGAGCTTGTGGTGGATGTTGAGAAGAGGCTTGAAAGCATAGGTTCTAATATTAAGTACCTAGAAATCTTGATTAAACACTGTGAGGTAATCTCTAATTTTTTAACAACCAGTGATGAAGAGACATTTAACATAAATCTTAACCTAACGGAGTTCTCAGATGGAGTAGAAGAAATTGAGGGATTACTAGAAACAGAAAGTAGCAAGAAAGAAGGGTTGAAGTCCCTATTGGAGACCCTTAATCTTTTGGTAGAAGATAATGGAGTTGATTCCCTCGAGCTAGATTTTGGGGACAGGACCATAGGTCTTCTGAAGGGAGGTCAGTCATCCACAAAGAGAAAGAAGCTAGTCAGGAGTTTAATACAGATAAACGCAGAATTATTTGATGAAGATTGTACATTCAGTTTCTTTGACTTAAGTCTTATCGAAGAAGTTCATAAAGAAAACACTGCACAAAAGACAGTATCAGAATCGACGCTAAAAGAAGTTAAGGCTCTCATACAGCTAAGCGGAAAGGTTCTAAAACAGGAGAAGGCTCTAAAAAATACAACAGGAGAGTTTTTGTCTGGTGTGGAGCTAGATTTCTCGACACAAGAAAGCATTTCCGATTACCAGTCGTCACTGGATAGTTTGTTAGAAAAGACCAACAACATGGTTGATGCTTTTGGTTTGTACGAAGCAGTCCATCAGTGGGGTTACTTCTACCAGTCATTGGACGGTAATTTTAAGAAAATAATCTCAGCTT
>Ga0307932_1001219_pt1 | contig 10402 bp, 17 predicted proteins | sample OrgLakmetageno48_FD_201843 | JGI IMG/M metagenome (GOLD analysis project Ga0307932, IMG submission 201843) | Saline water microbial communities from Organic Lake, Antarctica - #48 | ecosystem: Environmental > Aquatic > Non-marine Saline and Alkaline > Saline | place: Antarctica: Organic Lake...
GCTTCACCTTCATAGAACTCTTTTTCAGAAGGCATATAAATACCTCTAAAATCTGAATCTGAATTTGGAGAGTTTAGGTCAAAAAAATGCGAACCAGCTTTAATAAGAAAAAGAAGTTTTCTATCTGGATAAAGTTCTTTGAACTCGTCTACAAATGCTTGTGCTTGTTTATTCATAGTGGGTATTCCTTATCTATCCAATTTCTATACCATAAGATATCTTCTTTGCTTCTATAAGCTCGAACATACCTCATATTAAAGCCATATTCTTTCATTAACTCTTCACCTAGCTTATCAACAAAACGCTCAACTTTCAACCCCATTTTTCTAATATATTTCGCCATCTCTTTTTTAGGTAAATTATCTGCATGATATATATAGTAAATATCATTATCCCAACAATAAATATGAGCTATTTCGTGAAAAACGATAGACCAAAAGTTATTTATATTTTTAACATCTAACAAATCTATCTCTATTCTTCTTGGTTTAGTCCATGCCGTTGAGCCTTCACCTGTATATCCGAAATTAATCGTAATATCTAAAGCTTTACATATTGACGTAGCTTCTTTAAATAGCTTAGTGTTTATTTTAGCCATTAAATCTCCATATAATTTCATCGAACTCATCATAAAGAGGTGGGTAAAATGACTTACACATCTTCTCAATAACATAAGCTGGTATTGTCTTACCTTCTCTAAGTTTATTTCTTTCTTCAATATTTAATAAAGATGTCATATATACATGTGCTACCTTGTGATAGTCCTTAAAAGGTCTCAGCCTCTTCTTACGAGCCTTTCTACTCATATTAGTCATATCTATCAGTACATCTTTCTCTTCTCTTATATAAAGGCTAGTACGCTTATTTAGCTGTCTATCAACCTCTTCTTGATCAACAACGTCAAAAGCTTTGTTGTATTCAGTAATTCCTTGCTCTAAAGCCAATTCCATAACAATATCATCTCTAGATATTACAGAAAAACCTTTTCTATTTGATGTTGTTGATTTACCAGCACACGGAAGACCGACATTTACGATAACTTTCTTTTCTTTTTTAGGGTCAAAAGTAATCTTTGGACTTACACCTTCAGTAATCCTATCACCCATATCGTAAAATCTACCAGAATGATCTGCATTTGATAAGGACATAAGTACTTTTGCTAGGATTGGATTATTTATAAGTCTTTCTTCTAACTTCTCCATTGTAAGCTTAAATACTTCAGTATGCATCGCAATAGCTTCAAGAACTACTCTTCTATCTACTGTTATTTTAAACTCTTCTTCAATTTTGTTTAGGATATCTATTGCCAAAAAAGCAGATAGAGGTTCATGAGAATAAAAGTTAACCCTCTTCTTTTCGTGATTTTCTCTTCTAGCCATTGGTTTACCAATATCATGTAGTAATGCACATATTAGAACTTGGTTGTAAAGGTTGTCGTCCATAGCACCTTTATATCTCGATGCTTCAAGAACAACCATCATAGTATGTGTGAAAACATCTGACTCTAAATGATATGGGTTTAGTTCTTCACCAGAATAGTGATGGTTCGCTTCCTTCATAGATTTAACTACTTTAGGATACTTAAGCTGAAACCATTTTACTAAGTTATGTACATTGAATTCCATTTAAACCTTCTTGATTAGATCATCTGTTAATTCCATTTCGATATCATCACCATCATCGTAACGATCTGGCTCCACCTTTGGATATTCTTCAATAATATCATACTTTAGTTGTTTACGCATCTTCTTTTTTTGAGTTTTTGACCCACAGACATAAAAATACCTATGTTTAACTTTAGGTTTCTCAGTTTTAATGCCGTTTTCTTTAGCCCATGCCTTAAGATTAGTTACGTTGAACTTATCTCTAATAGTCATAGGATGCATTTTAACGCCATCTACAATATAAGTATGGTCATGAGACTTCGTACCGCCTGTATACATCCAGTTTGTAGCCTGATAAACATATCCACAATGGTTATAGTTAGAATCTGCATAAGAAACTACCGCACAAGGTGTTTCTAATTGCTTAAGAGAATTACCTATAAGAAATGACGCTGCATTCTTTCTCTTAGTTTGAATAACCAATCTGGCTAACTCGTAAAGTCTAAATTCTCTATCTATAAAGGCGTATTTCTGAATAGGTGGACTTGGTTGACCATATATACAAACTCCCTCTATTTTTCCATCAATAACTAAAGCGAAACCAGCCCAAAATATAGATGGTCTTCTTGAGTAGTGCTTATTTTTAACCCACTCATCAGCTACTTGTTTGGTAATTCGTACTACTTTCAAATCAACCTCTCTAATTCTAACCTCACACGCTCAGGTGTTGTAGCTTCGTAAGCTTTGTTAAATTGACCTCTACAAGCCTTTAAAGATTTTGGATCTGCTGTTAGGTCTTTTGTAGCCAGAAATCTGTAGAATCTAAACACTCTTAGAGCATCTTCTTGAATTCTTTCTTTAGGATTACCAATAAAACGAAGTACTTTGTTTTTTATATCTTGAAGACCTCTACCAGTTGGGTCCAATATCTCACCAGTTAGTGGGTTTTCATAAAGAGCATTAATTGTAAAGTCTCTACGCACTGCGTCTTCCTCAATAGTCCCTACTTCTACTTCTGTAGGTCTACGACCATCATGTTCAAATTCCCACTCCACAATTTCATATTTATCAGGATCAGTATGGTCTATATTGTTTTCATCAAAAACAACTACTTCTTGAATTTTTGTTTCAATGTCTTTGATAAGTTTGGTTTCTTTAATTTTCTCTTCATATTTAGCCACTTTACTCTCCTATCTATAACTCTTACGCTTACCTTAAAAAAATCAGCAATATTTTTATGCGTCCAATACTTATCTTTATTGTAATACAAACTAGTCAGAACGTCAATATCTAATTCAATATATCTAGGGTTGTTTTTCTTACTATAAACCCCTTCTTCCTTAACTTTTTTTGATCTTGCCTCAATCAAGCTCCCATTACTCATAGGGTTTCTAAATCTCATCCTGTCTTTATGTTCTTTTTTATTTGCTCTATTTTTTGCGCTTACAGACATTTTATTGCAAGTAGATTTAGAGTATTTAGGTCTGTTTCCACCTTCCTTAGCGTTATATCCGTTTGGAGCTATTGTTCTGTTTGTATATATTAGTAAGAATTCTTTGTAATTAAGCTCACTTAATGAGTTAGCTCCATCTATCTCTTCAATGGTGAAGTTTTCTTTTCCGTATTTCCTTATGGCGTTATGTATTGGAGTATTCCTCCTATAGGTTGAAGCTTCAGACCTATGTTGCGTCCATCGTACTTGTATTGAGTTTATAGTTTGACCTATGTAAGCTTTTCCGTTAATTTTATTTGTTATTTTGTATATAAACATTATTTTATTCTTCTTACCTTCTTGGGCTTTCTCATGAAACTTTCAGATCTAAAATTAGCTATTTCATACTGCTCTCCATCTTTAGAAATATTAAGCACTAAAAAAGCCGCTCCGCATTCTTTTACTTTCCACCCATTAGCTTCAAATAGAGATGATGAAATCTCCATAGGAACGTCTGTAACTATATCGTAATCCTTACTAGGAACCCCTAGAAAACCATCACGAACCGCCCCTCCAACTATATAGTTGTTTTTAGACACTTGTCCTAAAATATAAAATATATGCTTAAGCTTACTGTTCATTTGCTATCCTTTTAATATCCTTAAAAAACTTAGGAAATATATTCTTAAAGAAATATTTAGTTCTTGGATGTCTTTCAAATCTTAAATAATGCCACATTTCACTATGACCTAAAGCTTCTATAAGTTCATCTTCACGAAAAGCATCACTAAGCCAATGATCGTGGTTTTCATGATGTTCCATTTCTTTAGTTATCTGTATCAACTCTTCAAACCTTTCTCTATCGTCCCAATACTTTATACTTTCTCTTATATCTTTTCTAATTGCTTGAGCTGATTTTTTTCCGTCAAATAACTTTTCTTCATTACCTATAAATTTATTTACTAGATAGCTCCTTTCTTTGGCTCTACAAGCCATAAAGTTAAATATATCCTTTCCCATACCAGACCTAGACCATGAATATTGCCAAGTACCCCAATCAGAATTTATAGAAACTTGCCACCAATCATTTTCTTCAAAATGCTGGAAAGACATCGTAGCCCATGCTCCACCATCAAATCTTAAACGTATTGTTGTATCTTTTTGTATGTTTGAACTTTTTAGTCTATGTTTTGCCATTATTCCTCCACGTAGGAAATTTTACCATTGACTTGGCTGGTGAGTCAAGTTCTTTTTGTCTAATTTTAGAGTATTTGTAATAAAACCGTGGCATACAGTGAACTTCACGATAGACGTGCTTATATCTGTGTCTTATCTTGAATAGAAAGCCGTAGGGATTTTCGTTGTTTTTTAAAAACTCTTCTAGGTGGTATTCCTTAAGCTTTTGCCAGCCTTTACTATTGATGTAGCAATCAGCTACCTTAGCCTTGTGTTCACAACAAAACTTAAACTTGGACCATAAGTCTAAATATAGCTGTACTTCGTTCTTATACATTGTCTAAGGTTATGTTAAATTTAATAAATTCTATGGATTTAAGCATAGTCATATTGATATTCAAAGTTCCGTCCAGTATTTCGGTCTTTTTGATTATTGCAATATGCTCTCTTACGGAATTATCCATAGAGTCTACAAAATAAACATCATTTCCGTCACGCTCGCATGAATTCATAGCAAGATACATATCAATCATATTCATTCTTCCACCTTCTTTATGTTGTCTAGAGCATTATCCCAAAAATCCTTTTCTTTGGATATTCTCTTATCTTTAGCAATATCACCCATATCAACTTTGGTTTTTTCCTTATGACAATCATAACATAAGACTTGATGGTTATCAAAACCTACCACATCACCTCCAAGTGCTATTGGAATAATATGATCAACTTCAGGCTTTTTTCCTCTACCGTGTAAATTATGAGTCATAGTTTTTAATCTTTTAAATAACCTTTCATTAGCATATCCGTCTTCACTATACCCTGTAATGTTTCTTTTTTTATATTTTGCACTCATATCGTCAATCATAGGTCTGTAGTCAAAATCACAACCAACGCACTTTAAATCTTGAGTTTGGAGGTGGTATTCTAGTCCCAGTTCTTTTTGAGGATGTATAAACGCATAGCAATTATCTCTACAGTAATCATTACAGTACTTTCTCTTACCTGTTACAGGATATTCACCACACCATGCACAGTGTTTTATTCCGTTCTTCACTATCTTCTTAAAGCTAGAAGCGTTTATATTTCTCCTACCATCACCTTTCTTTAACTCTGTCACTTTAGGGTTTTGACACTCTATTTTCTTCAAAGGTAAGTTCCAAGGAAGTCTACTTGGTAGGTACTTCCAGATTCAGTTTGTAAGATATATTTGTGACCTTCTTTCTCAACCTTCTTGACTGGAGAAGTGTTTACGCATCTAGTTCCAAATTCAAGACCTTCTCCAAGTAATACAAATGACTTTCCTTCAACTGGAAGCTCTCTAGTAACGCCTTCTACTGTTTCTGATCTTAACTTGTCGTGATCTGCTTTAATTTTTGTAAATTTTACTTTGTACATCATTAGTAATTCCCATCGATAATATTAGCAAAGTTTGGTCTAATTAGATTACCACACTCATTATTAAGCAATCTAGTAACCATTTTCTTCTCTGTATTGTTTAATTCTAGTACTTTTGGGAAGTCTTTAGCTAAATCTTCCATAACATCCTTAGAAAGTAGCCCTAAAAGCCTACCAAAGTCCTTCTGAGTGACTTCTCCTACCTTAGACAGTACATTCCTTAGTCTATTGTCGTTAATGTACTGAACAGCCTCTAATTGAAGCTCTTGGATTTCTTCAGGTACTTCTACCTCTACCTTAATCTTTTTTGGACCTTTCTTTTTTTCTGCAAATGCTTCGTTTTTGTTTTTAAGTATTACACGTTGACCATTTCCAAAATAAAGCACTTCTAAAGGTCTGATTACGTTACCTTCACATCCATTACCTTCAATTTCTGGTAATCCATGCATTTCTGGTAAGGTAGATGGATATTCGTTACCTATTGCAAGACATTCTTCTAAAGTTCCTACAGCAAGAGCATCTAAAAATGGTATTTTACCAACCATACATACTGTCTTAAACTTCTTGAAGCTAATATAGTTACCGTTAGCTTTAATATCAAATGCAATAAACTCCACATCAGGAGAGTAGTAAACACCTCTTTGTACAGAACTCACATCTACCCTATCTACATCAGGATGTGGGTAATTCCCACCATAAATCTCACCAAATATAGTTAATTCTTGAAGGTCATCATTAAGATAGTTATCCGTTTTAAGTTCTTCAAACAAATACAGTATATGTTTTTCGTATCTATCTAGTACTTTTTCGTAATTAAAGAAGCTTTCGTTTTCTTTAATAAAACCAGACCTCTTAGCACACCTTACTGTTTTGCCATCAGTCCAAAAAGAAAAGTTTGAGCCATGAATCTTTTCCTGAACCACAAAGGTCTCTTTAGGAAAGTTAATCTGAATAGACTGAATTTCTTTTTGTCTATAGCTATTTTCTATTGATGTGAATTTTTTAAAGTCCATTGTTTGCTCCGTTATTGATTCCTGTATCCATATAATATATTAAATCACCAAATGTTTCAAGTCTATCGCCTTTTTCATCTAAAAAATTAAGAGTCATAAACGGTCCTTCTACTTCAGCTTTAACTACTGGAAGGTTCATATATCCCATAATCTCTGAAACACTCATAAGGTAAGAGTGTATATTTACTTTTATTCTTCTTGTTGTTTCTGGGTTGCTTATGTTTCCTATTTCATCCATAAGTATCTTCTTAATCTCATTATGAACTTCATTAACCGTATTTTCCATCTTTTTATCCTCTAAAGTTTTTTATTCCATTTACTTGAATACTGTTTCTTACTATGCAGTCTTCATAATATAAACAAAGCTTTGGTTTTTTGAATTCTTTCTTGGATGGAGCAAACATACCTCCATCAATAAGTCCTTTCATTGTGTATATTCCAACTATTTCATAAGTTCTTTCGTCTATACTATGGACTGGAACCATTATATCGTATTTATTTAAAAAATCCTCATACATCATATTGTATTTATTTATATACCCCTGATTAAAAGCCCATGAATATTTAAAAGACCCATCGCACTTTACCGATACGTTTAAATTACCAGAAATCAAATCTGCGTCATGTCTTCTGTCTTTTTGCTGCCTAATGTCATAATCAGGAAGCGTACATTCTCTATTTAAGGTATTTTTAAAATGTTTATATACACAATATTCAGCCAAGTGACCTAATAAAAACTGATGTCTATTTTGGGTAGGTGTTGTGTTGTGTCCACGCTTTTTCATATCTTTATATCTTAAATTAGCTATAGCTCTAGACCTTGGCTCTATAGACTTATACTCTTCATCTGTTATTTTTACCACAATACCTGTCAAAACAACTCCTCAATGTTTAAATAACCCTCTATCTTAAGTGTTCTTAAGTCTTTTTGTGTAAATTCTAAATAATCCATATAACTATCCCAATAAAGGATATCAGCTTCCGTATCGATACTATCATTCATTTTCACCTCTATGTGCTTTAGCTAATTGTAGCATTTTGATCAAGCCATCTACTTCATCATCCGAAAGATACCTCTCTACCTCTATACTGTCATCACTATCTTTAATAAACAGAGTAATATCACCCAAAACTCCTGCTGATACTTCGATACTGGAGTCGTCTTCTTTAAATAGCTTTAGTTCCATATAGAAATCGCTCATTCTTCAATCCTTATTCTAAGTCCTACTGGGAATCTTGGTATTCCATCTGGAGTAAGACCTTGGTATTGTACGGTAAGTTGTTTACCTTTATATTCTTCAAAGTTTACCAGATACTCAGTAAGACTGTCAATAGCACCCTTCATCTTTACTTTAAATTCTTTTCCTTCAGGAGTTAGACAAACAAAGATACCTTTACCTGCAAGCTTCCCTCTACCTTCATTTACACCAATTATCTCAAACTCAGAATCATCCATTACTTTAACTTTAAGTAAAGATACACTTCTCTTCTGTTCATAGCCTACTTTAGGATTACGATACATCGCACCTTCATATCCTTGAGATAGAAATACATGGAAATAACTATCTACCTGATCTCTATCTTCTACTTCGTAACTTGGTGTAGCAATTAAGTGAGAACCGTAAGAAGCTACATCCTTAATGGTTTCATATCTATCTTCATACTCTGAGAATTCTGAAACATCATCATATAAATGATACTCAACTACCTTACAATCTTCATGTGGCTCATCTCTCTTAATCAAAGACATAAGTTTATTAAAGTCTTCTTTAAGTGCGTGATTATATAACTCTCCATCCAAAACCATATCTGGAAGACCAACTGCAATAGATGCTACTTCAATTTGCTTATTAATGTGTGGAATTGTTGATATTACTTTTTGTGTACGTGTATATAGCGTACATTTAAAGTCACTTACTACAGCAATACATCTCATACCGTCAAGTTTAGGTTGAACATATGCTGGAAATGTTACATGTTTTTCTTTCTTTTCGATAGGATACGCTAACATTGGGTTAACTGCATCTAGAGTGTTTTTAGTTGATTTAGCAAGTTCCAAGTCTGGAGTGTATCCTTTCTTGATCTTTGCTGAATGCATTTGTTCTGCTCTTAACTGAGCCTGTTCTGCATCACTAGTTTCGTTTATTTTACCTAGATTCTTACCAGTGACTATTTCTGAAGTCTCTTGGATATTTGGAGAGTCTAGTTGTCCAAACCTAGTAACTACGTTATTAAGAATTACAGAAACTTCCCATTCCTGTATTGCACCTGAACTTGTTTGCTTAAAAAGTTTTTTCATGATTTACCTCAATAAGATAATACCACGGATAATTAACAAAAGATAGGATTTTGGACAAAAAAATGCCCCTGATTCCAGGGGCTGAGTGCCTTGATGGTTACAAGGACTTTAAAAATAGGAGGCATTATGAAAAATGCTCTGCTAGATCAAACTATCCAAGAATTTAATCATATCACAAGATAAGCACATTTCATAGTAATAAATGTAATCATATCAAATACTATATGGCAAATCATAGAAGTACCAAAACCATACTTCCTACCTGCCTTGTAAAATACTGCATAAGGGATAATTAGAGTAGCAAAGTATGCCATTTCAAACTGGTACATATGACCTAATCCAAAAACAATACTTCCTACAGCTATAATAGGCATATAAATATTCTTATTCCACTTCCATCTATCTATCATGTAATATATAGGAATTGCAAAGAATGCATCTTCCCAAAATACCGTGGCAAATCTCCAAAACGGTATTTGATTTATACCTTCGTTCATCGATATCATATCTAAGCCTAAACTTTGTCCAAAGCTGAACAATGCTAGTCTAAAGAATGTCATAAGAGCCATAAGTGTAAGGAATGTTTGGATAACCTTAAGATCAATCTTGAGTATCTTCCTATCAAAAATAAGAACCAATGCAAAAATTATAAGTCCAAGTATCATTAAGTAAATCATTCAAATTCCTTTATCTTTTTAATCAGTTAAGCTCTCTACGAACTTATCAATATACTAGTACTAAATCCTGCAATTGCGTTACTAATTACTGGAGCACCGTTGTTACCAGTACCAAGTGTAATTAGATCGAACGCTAGTAATGCTGGTTGTGCTGGAGATGGACCTAACAATAATTGAGGAGCGTTTATTATAGCACTTGAACCTGCCTCTACTTGAAATAAAGATTGTGCTTTCATCTGTATTAAAGACTTACTCTCCATTTGTATTGTTTGTCCTTTTATATTAAATGGACCTTTTGCTTCTAAATCCATAGAACTCTTCACTGTAAATGCAGCCTTACCTTCAGCCATAGCTATAAGGTCTTTTTTAAGCGTAATATTCATAGACTCATCAGCAGTAATATTCATATTCTTTTTAGTAACTATAGAGACATCATCTCCTGCACTTACATCTATCTTTTTAGTAGTCTTATCTACCCTTATCTTTTCTTCGTTACCGTCAGAAAGCTCGAACGACCCATCTTTTTCAATTTTCCAAGAAGTTCCACCAGCTTTCTCATCTTTAGGTGTTCCATCATCTTCTGTAGCTGACTTGAAAACAACAGTCATTGCACCGTCTTTATCTACAGACCAATTAACACCATTAAACTCTCCTTCCATATGATGACCCTTGTCTTTGGTCAAAACTTTATTCTTCTTAGGATTGTGTACTGATTTAAGTATTACAGCTTTCTCTGAGTTACCATCTAAACAAAGCAATAGAACTATTGAGCCTGTTTCTTCTTTAAGAGAGCCTTTTTTCTTAGC
>Ga0307932_1001221_pt1 | contig 10390 bp, 5 predicted proteins | sample OrgLakmetageno48_FD_201843 | JGI IMG/M metagenome (GOLD analysis project Ga0307932, IMG submission 201843) | Saline water microbial communities from Organic Lake, Antarctica - #48 | ecosystem: Environmental > Aquatic > Non-marine Saline and Alkaline > Saline | place: Antarctica: Organic Lake...
GTTTAGCTTTTGGTTTAGCTTTTGGTTTAGCTTTTGGTTTAGCTTTTGGTTTAGCTTTTGGTTTAGCTTTTGGTTTAGCTTTTGGTTTAGCTTTTGGTTTAGCTTTTGGTTTAGAATGCATATATACTATATTATATGGTTAGAAATTGAATATTTTATCACTATTAAGTATCTTATATATGTCTGCTCTCAGGATTGTTTGCCGCCGTAGCCGCCGTCTGGCACGCACCAGCGTATCCCAAACGCTAAGCACATTTACAAGAAGCAAGAAGAGATCAGCTGATCAACTTGGCAGTGTCTACACTGAGGATGTAGGCAAGAGGTGCAAGCCTGATGTCTATGAAGATCCTAGCGGGTTTAAGACAGACTACAACAACAGGCTGGGCAAGTGGGCAGCAAAACGCGGTAAGCCTGTTGTTGTAATTGATGGCCCATCAGCAAGATCTAGCAACATCTTTGCTAAGTACATTAAGCCTGAAAGAATCCATGCGGTCACAAACAAGAAAGACTTTGCTCTCATGAGAAATAACGCTCCAAGGGGAGTATCATGTTATAACGCGGACTTCTTCGCCATGTTTCAAAGCGATTATGGCGACTCAGCGCACCCTATCGGTAAGACATTTGGAAGTGATGGGAGCGCCAGCGAGGACTCCGACCACGAAAATTTTGGAGTCATTTACGCCGATCTCATGGGAGGAACACCAAACTCAACGCACCAAGAGCATTATCCAAAATACCAAAACATGATCAACACGCTTGTCCGTAAGAGGTATCTGAGGTCTGAATCTATCTTTGCTCTAACTACATGTTTCTATATCCGAGGAGATTGGAGTCAACACTTTTGCATTACTCCAGATGCGCTCGAAAAAACTGTTCAAGAATTGTTCAAAGATGCAGGTGTTGACACAGAGGTGATTGAGTGCAACAATTACCGTGACCGCATGTGTACTATCATCCTTAGGCTAATTTAACTTTTTTATATTTTAACTATTATACTAGTATTAATATAGTAATATAGTATAATAGTAGCATGCCGTCTCTATTAGAAAAGGGCAAGATTGTGAAATCGAAATGGATGTCGACCAAGACCAAGCGTGCAATTGATAATCAAAGTGGTATCGATTTTCTAATTGAGTATATCGCCGAAAGATCATGGGCTGATAAAAATACACCACCTGAGATCAAATTGAAGAATGCCGGAAGCAAAGTGCTAGTGCTGCGATCAGGAACGGGCTCAGGAAAGAGTACGCTGCTACCGCCAGGGCTGTACAACAAGTTCTTCGAGACAAATCGGCGCAATATTATTTGCACACAACCGTCCGTGGCAACTGCGACCGATATTCCGTATCAGATTATCCAATGGAACCCAAACCTGAAACTTGGTGATAACATTGGATTTCAAACCGGTGGGCTGTCGTGGAAGCCAGTAAAGGGTATTTTGTTTGCCACCGTCGGTATTCTGCTTCAACATTTGAAGATTCTAACCGATGATGAGTTTATGCGGAAGTACTCGTACATTATTATTGACGAGGTACACGCGAGATCCATGGATGTTGATAGTGTTTTGTTTTACCTCAAAAGATTACTTGAGCGTCAGTGGGATAATCCGGAATGCCCAATGGTGATTCTTATGTCCGCTACTATTAATCCGGATGTGTTCATGAAATATTTCCAATGCGGTAAGGAGAACTTCTTAGATGTCGAAGGTGCGACATTCCCGATTACTGATAATTATTTTGGATACAATCTGTCGGATTACCTAACATACACAATCGATCTAATTGAGAAGCTGCATGTAGACAATCTCGCTGATCTAACAACAAAGGAAACCGAATTCCGAGACATTCTAGTGTTTGCACAAGGAACAGCGCAGATCAAGGAGATTAACAAACGCATCCATAGACTGAATGCTGATGTGTTCTCAAAGGGAATGGTAGAAGCCAAGATTCATTCAGATGCACAGTGGAAGAAGTATACGGGTGGTAACGATAAGCCATACTACATAGCCCCGATTATGGCAATGTCTGCTAATATTCAAGAGGGTGGTAAGGAATATAAGAATCTATTCAGTAACATTGACTCAGTAACTGTCGACATCTATAAGTTTGATGAGAAGGGTGAGATGGGTGATGTAATTGAAACAGCTAACGCGAGCCGTCGAGTTATCATTGGTACGAACGCAATTGAGACCGGTATCACGATTGATACTCTGGGTTATTGCATTGATATGGGGTGGGTGAAAGAGTCTAGTTTTAATCCTAACTTCGGCTGTACTTTACTTGCGGACAAGGCAGTCACACAGGCGTCAAGCCAACAGCGTAGGGGTCGTGTCGGTCGTAAGGCATCCGGCAAGTTCTATGCTGCGTACACAAAGAAGGTCAAAGACAAGATGCAACCACTGCCGCATCCTGATATTGTCAAAGAGGACATCAGCGCCTTCCTGTTAGGTGCAATTGTTGCCGAAACTAAGACAGAGATCGTTGAAATCGACGAAGCCAACCGAAAGCCAACTAGCTTTCAGATGAATCAGTTCGATCAGTCATGGTACGACCTTACTAGAGAAGAGGAATTTAACGCCAGTAAGTTAGACTTCATTCAGTACCCGAGTGCTGATTCCATGGCCTTTGGTTTAAACAAACTGTACAAGCTTGGTTTCATTGATTGGGAATACAACCCAACACTCTTTGGATACTTCGCAACTAAGTTTCGTAAGGTGTCACTTGAAAACATTCGTATGATTTTAGCGGGCTTCCATGAGGGTGCCAATGTATTAGATCTTATTACTATTGCATGCGCTAATCAGGTCGGGTTTAAACTCGGTATTAACAAGCGTAAGTATACACCGAGGAACCCACTCAATGTTTCCGACGCAGAAGCTTTCTATTATTACAAAATGCTTGTGATGGATGAGTTCATTGAATACCTGTTTATCTGGGATGACTTCATGAAGGCCATTGAACAGGTTGGTGATCAGGTCGAAAAGACGACTGTCCGCGAAAACAACCCATCACTATCTAATGAATACCTTGAGTCATGGGCAAAGACTAATGGATTTAAGGCTAATGCGCTTTTCAGTGTTGTTGAAAACAGAGATGAAGTAATTGGCGATATGTTGACTATGGGATTGAATCCATTTTATAATGGATTACAATTGAAAAAAGGTGTTTATAATTTGACTAATATTCTAAACCGCAACTTACAAGAAGGTGTTAGTGAGATCCAAAAAATAAAACGCTGTGTCTATGAGGGTTATCGCAACAACCTACTTATCTATAATACTATTAGTCGTGCATATGTATGGCAGCAGTCTCATGTACCGGTGACTATTGATAGTAAGTTGATCAAACCATTCAAACAAAGCGATGATGAGATTACACAAAAAATACCACATAAATTAGTGGTTAGTAGTATTACTGTTATGCCAAGTTTTGGAAAGCCTGGTATGTTCGAATTCACAGGTGGTGATGTTTCGGTATTAGATGGATATGTAGATCTCACTTAACGGAAATCTAGTTCTTCATCTAGTTCTTCATCTAGTTCTTCATCTAGTTCTTTCAGCCTACTTGCGATGTACTTAAGATTGTTAGTCCGACTCGTAATCGGTGCCGGTTTTGCAACGGAATGTTGCATCATCTGTTCGCGGACGCTACTGTAAGACGGTCGCTGCGGTGTCACAGATGTAGAGATCGGAATAGGTGTGGATACCGGTTGACGATGATGCGCCATCCAACGAGCACGAGCATGTGCACGAGCCAATGCTATGTTGTGATGGTGGTGTGGTGGGTGTTTCAGCTCGGGCATTTCGCTAGGAACAAGAGTCCTGTTCACGCGCGGTGCCGTGGTAATAACACATGTATCACAGAACATTTCTTTTTTGACTCGACCGTTGCGATACCGAATGTACACAGCGACCAGCCGACTACCTTGCAGGTTCGTAAGGATCAGGTCGAAGTCCACATCATATGCATCGTCTACCAGGTTGTCTTTGCGCTCCTCAACCTTGGGAATGTCTGTTGGTAGTTCGATCTTTACCGGCTGGATGTACGGCTGCGGCTGTGATCGCATCTGAGCCATGCGTCGAATTGCTTCGATGCGTGCCGATTGGTTAAAATGATTGACATCACCGATACTAGTTCTACCTAGCATATCACTGTAGTCAATTTGGTGACCCCGGCCAGTGGAATGGTATTGGCCCCGGTTTGGAAGAAGGTTCCTACTGAAGAGCGTGCTTCGGCGCAGCGGACTTCCTGGTTCGTTAAGCTCGTCGAGCTTATCAAGCTGCCGGGCGTACTCGTCTTCGTCTTCGTCTTCGTCGTCGTCGTAACCGTTAGAGTTAAATTCGTCATATGAATCAAGCTGCTCTGGATCCGTATCAGAATTATTGTCGTCGCTCATGTAATCCAGATCACTCCAGTTGGATTCAGCGGTAACACTATCAATTACGATATCATCCATCGTAGACCATGCGTCATTAATGTTGTATTTTACTTCGTCGTCATCCTCATAGCAGAGATCATCATCGACATCGCATGCAATCGTTGGCTCAAGACCCATGTTTGCAACAGTAGCACGATCGTACTTTGATTCATTCAGAAGATCTGAATAAAACTCTAATGTTGGAAGAGTGGTGATCGATCGGACCGGTCGCTTACTGGCTACATTTTTGTAATCAGCAATGTATCCCGGATCGAAGTACGGGTGTTCCCCACTAATAAAGAACTCCTTATAACTTTCGTTGTTTAGAATTGCGGGGATGACGGCGGATGGATCATGCGTTCTGTTGGTAAACGAATGATCGACAGAGCTGTAAAGCACATCGCATTGTTCCATCGAATCGTCTGTGTTGCGAACAACAAGATGGAATGTGTTCTCGACACGCATGAAGTGGGTGACGGCTAGTATCTTTTTGCACTTATATATGAACCTAGTGTGGTAACATTCATGCAGCTCACCCTCCATCAGTTTAATACCAAAGCGACTATCATAATAGTAGGTTTCCCCTTCCTCAACCGAACATCGGCTGATGCAATCTCGCAGGTTAACAGAAGTCATATTTGTTGTTATACTCATTAATTAATTCAAATTTTATCAGGAACACTGGCATCAAAGAAAGGGTTGTAATCGACTTTGAGGCTGCAGTAGATAATAGGGTGTTTTTTGTAGTTAACAGGACGATGCAGACCAATGCGGTTGGCCTCCTGTAAAAGGATCTTAAAGTTAATCCAAAACTCATGCTTATGCCCAATACCTCTAGATGCCATATGGGCCATTTCGTGAATAACAACAAATTCCAATGAATGCATAGGGATGAACTTATTGAGACCAGATAGCTTTTCGCGAAGGCAAATAGCGAATACCTTTCCTTTATTCTCAACATAACTAGTGTTGACATCTCCCTTAGGAACATTCTCAATAATGCTTGAAGGGTTATAGTTGTGCAGAAGGAAATCAGTAATCTTCCTCTTGTATGGTGCTGATTTGCTATCCCATAAATATGTGTCACGCATATGTCTAATCAACTTAATTGAAAATTCGTTTAGTTTCGCCAATAGTTCACTGGCATCGTCAAGTGTGTCAGGATCGAATTTGGTAGATACTCTGTAGCACCTACCATCAATGCTGTTACACTTGCGTTTTGTAGTCATAAATTCTTCGATACTTTCACTACATTGATAAAGCAGCACAATCAGTAAAAAAACACATACGACTAGAGTATTATCCATGTTATGGTATTATGTTATTATGGTATTATGGTATTATGTTATTATGTTATATTTTAGCGGATATATTTCTTGAACATTTCGTAAACTGATTTATCCTCAACAGCGACAACGATCTCTTTAAATTTACCGCGAAATTCATTAATGACTTGATTGAGAAGAGCTGATGTGTGATGGGCAGGAAGCCAGAAATCCTTGACACCTTGATCATCGAGAACAACTGTATCATAACCGAAGAACAACGCCGCATTAAGCATAGAACGGTAGCGATCAATAATCGGTTTATGATTAGTATACTTTGCATTGGGATAATACAGGCGTTCGTCTACACCATGCTGGTATGGGTTCTTAAGGTTTGTTGCAGGTCTGTAAATACCTGGAGACATAATAATGGAAATCTTTTGACCATTTTGAGGAGGGAGCATAGGGTATCCAGCTTTTGAATGATCCTTGAATACCAAAATGTTCGGCATTACAAGCAGTTGTGTTGGTTTAAGCGGGAATGCCATCTCCGCTTGTTCAATACACAGGTTATAACTGGTCGACCAGTATACAACACTTTCGTTTGTTTCAACACCTTGATCAGCACTGCCGCCCGGAATCATCTGACTGCCTGAACAGATGTAAACATTGGGAATCTTGGTCTTGTTGCGTTTGAGAACCTCGGTCATGGCGCTTCCATTGACAAGGTTAACAATTGTGCGATAGCTGTTACCAGACCGCTTAGCCGTCAGGACTTCAATAGGAAGATCGCTTTCGATGTCTCCAACCTTTTTACTAATAGGCGCGCGCTTAGGTTGACCAGTGACGACCAGAAGCTTAGGTGCATTCTCGGATTGGACCTTTGCCGCATCTTGACAAAGTAGAGTCTCAATGCGGCCAGTGCTGAAACTAATAGCGGCTCCGTCAATAAAATACACTTTCTTCAGAACTGTCGCAAGAGCATCGTTATCGATAAACTTATTACACTTGTGTTCGGTATCATGCCAGATTTCAAGCATCGCATTACGACGATTGAACTCAGCATCCTTTTGAGCCTTAGGGATGATAACGCCAGATGCCTTAATCTCTTCGATGATATTGGCGGTCGTTGCCACGCGGAACTCTTCATCGTGCTGAGTCAGAACCTCATCAGGGTTTTCATATGTCACAATACAAGATGCTTTGATAAAATCACTAAGAACAAGTAGCGCCTTAGCCTTGTTAAGCGTTACCTTGCGTACGGTACTGCCCTTATCGGTGATTGGCTTTTTCCCATCTTCATCTGGTGTGAATATCGCAGTCTTGATGTTTTCGCACATCTCTGCAATTTTGAGATGTTTCTTATCCATATCATATTCGGAATTACGGAGAAGGTATTCCATGTAAAATTCGAATAGGCTGGATGTTTCACACTCTCTTTGCTCTTCAGATTCCTTCGATACTTTGGTATAAGCATGGTAAAATCCCTTAAGGAACTGATCATTCATGAAATCCTTAGCCTTAAGTTTGCTAAAGAAGCTAATCATGAATTTACCACTGAGCGTGTTAATCTTGGCTGTGTCGGCATTAGTTACTTTTGACATAGTAAATCGTATAATAGTATAATAACCGTTCGTTAAAAAGAAAATGTAAGTTTATAATATATGTTGTGATTTATCGATGACGCATGAGTTTACGCACGATCCAATCAAACTAAGAATAGTTGATGTTAAGACCGGAGAATGGAAAAAGAGCTATATCTTTGTCGGCGAGGTACCGAGTAAGATTAAATCGCAACTACTCAAACTGGAGAAATCATACAATAAGAATAGAAAGGTTGTAACTAGTGCGATACTTAAGAAGTTCTATGGCAAAAATTGGCAGTATAGATTAGGGGTTATCAATGAGAAAAAGAAGGTACGCGGCGGTAGGGTTGTGCCTGGTGATATTAGAGAACTAATCGGGGGTATGATACCGGAATGGGATGGAGGTATCGTACATAATGACATCACTGGCGGTGATGAAGAACAAGTGGTAGAATTCGAGATGCCTGACGCTGATGAGCTAGCAGAGTTCGACTTAGGTGACGAGCTATTAGATGATGAAATGATTAAGGCGGCTACAATTGATGTAACAGAGGAGGAAATGGCCGAGGCAGCGACAAAAGAGTTAGTTCAACAAAAGGAGACAAGTGTGCTAGTTGACCATGTTGAAACGGAAAAGATCGAGTCCGCTGGAAATGTTGAGTTCGTGTTTAAACTTAGAGTGTATCCGAGTGATCATATTCTGACATTCAAACACAAGATGTACTTGCAGACGGGGATCCCACTATACCGCCAACACCTATGGTTTAAATATAAGAATAAGTCTTACCCGGCGCATTACAATATCAAGATGTTTGACAATTCGACAAACATTGATATCGAGAGGCTGATCGGATTTTATACCGGTGTAACGGAGATGGATGAGATTGAAGGAGTGCCAGTGAATCTGGATTACTACAAGAACAAGGATTTCATGCACATCAGTGCACACGATACATTTAATCTAATGTATACAAACTATGAAAAGTATGGAACAACCGAATATTTCATGGTGGATGCGAACGACCTAATCAACCCATCAGAGATTTACAATAAACTAAAACGCGATCGGTATCAGCTAGAGGTAATTTATTATGGGTTCATCGCAATCTATTTCCCGATGATGACATGGATTGTATTCATGGATTATTTGAAAAACGAAAGGGCGATCGAGGATATCTACGCGGAGCTAAGACACGACAAGTCATATCTACGAAAGAAGTTCAAGTTAGCTGGTGACATTATGGACGAGGCTTACGAAGCACAAGATGATTCCAAGCAAATTAGAAAGAATCTGTTTAGTTCAATTACGCATACTATTATCTCTATCAATAACTATCGGCAGGACATTGATTCTCTCTTAGTACTAAGGAACATATTTGATTTGATTAAACTAACGCCAACAATGACATATTGCAAAGCACATCTATTATACGAGAATCAGAGAATCATGCTTAAGAAGTCGTACTTCAATGAACCTGAACCAAGGGAGCCGATCCCAGTAAACTCACTGCTCATTAAGATCAAGACGAATCCTGACACAAACGAGTTCATGAAGTTTATTATCTTCAAGAACGGTAACTACATCGTGAAGACGAACTGGCGTGAAGAGAACCACATGGACTTTGGTAAAATTATGAAGGAGGTTTCAAAAAAGATTAACCCAATTATCAAGCTTATTAACAAAATGGGAAGCAAGGTCAGGCATTACAACATTGATATTCAAGATCTGACAAAGCAGAACATTCAGTTTACGGAGACCAACTTCATCTTCTATTATGAAGATAATGTGACTGAGGCACGGTTCAAGGTATTCAAGGATATCCTACATGACTTTGCCGAGGCAGATTTTCTGATTCCCAAAGAGAATGTAACCCTAGGTGAGGAGTATTTCTTTCGAGAGGGTATGTATAAGTTTGATGCGTCCCGTATTGAAAAAGCAATCTCCCTTAATAACTATTATGATCACTTATCAAATGGCATTGTCAAGCAGAAATGGGCTACTATCTTTGAGCACACTCAGTTGTTTACAGTGACATCAGTAGCGTCGAAGCTAAAGATCAGTATTAACGGAGTTCGCAACGACACTGAGATTCACTTCTTTTACCTGTATCTAATTGGTATGTTACATATCTATATGCGTAATGCAGCGGGTGTCAAACATGTAGTAGGTGAAACCGTACAAAACAAGTCCAAGCGCCGTCTTAAGAACCTGAAGATGCAAGATCCGCTACTGTACGACTTTAAGAAGATCTATAACAGTAAAGTGATTTATAGTAAGATCTGTCAAAAGCCATATCAGCCTATTATTCTCAACGACAAGGAGTATAAAAATATGTCTAAAGAGAAGCGCAGTCGGGCTGTCAAATACTGGAACTTCACAAAAGAAAAACCTGCATGGTATTCATGTCCTAATCCGAAGTTCCCATACATTAAGTTCATTATCAAACAGCATCCTAAGGACTACTGTATTCCTTGTTGTAAGAAGATTGCGATGAACGAAAATGTCAATCTGACCAAACAGAACATCCATGAGACATGCCTGAAATTACACATGTTTACCGGCGAAAAGGTTTCGCTTACCAAAGGATCCCACTACATTGCGACATACGGCAAGGACATCGAAGTCGGTAGGTTGTCTCGTTTGCCAGAACACACTCTTGAACCACTGTTCTTTGATACATACTCACCCGAGGGTGGTATTGATCCCGAATGTATTACATCAGATGGGTACTATTTGTTTGGTGTTGATCAGCACACAAGCAACATTCAACACATCGGATATCTCTATTGTATCGTACATGCCTTGAACATGTCGGTTGATGACTTCCTAGCCGATTGTGTAAAGAAGATCAAAGCCAATCCCAGCAAGTTCCGGGTGTTGCTTGATGGCAACGCGAGCATGTACTTTAGCGACAACAAAGAACTAACGGACAAGCTTTCTCTACTGAACACTGACACATTTTTGGAAAACAGGTATGAGAGTGTACCATGGAATGACTTGTGTATGTCTATTGCTTACTACTTCTATGGAGTTAATACGATTAATTTTGAGGATCAACATCGCGGTAAAATTGATATGATCTTGCCAAAGGGGCTTAAGACAGCCGATGAAATGTTCCCGGG
>Ga0307932_1001223_pt1 | contig 10383 bp, 10 predicted proteins | sample OrgLakmetageno48_FD_201843 | JGI IMG/M metagenome (GOLD analysis project Ga0307932, IMG submission 201843) | Saline water microbial communities from Organic Lake, Antarctica - #48 | ecosystem: Environmental > Aquatic > Non-marine Saline and Alkaline > Saline | place: Antarctica: Organic Lake...
GCGAAAGCACTTACAGTTCCTATAGGTGTAATTTCATTTTTTGCAGCATTAGTTATTTTATCAGGCCCAACCGTATCATCACTAGGACCACTTCCTTCGATTTGTCTCCATGTTGACAGAAGCTCAGTAAAAGCATAAACAGGTTTTCCATCCAAGAAAAAAGCAATTTTATCTTTATCAAAAATTCTTGTAAAACCTGTCGTGGTTTTTAAAGTAGTAGAAGAATTAACAGCATTAACTCTAAAATAAACAGTCTGACCTTGTTTAACACTCCCCTCGGGTAAAATCTCAATAGCTTCAGTTAATGCAGCCCCGTGGTCCATAAAGTATTTGTCAGCAGTCATAGTGATTGTGTTAGTAGCGTTATGAAATCTTGCGCTTAAAGATAAGTCTTTATAATCACCACTTAAAGCAATATCTGCTAAACTTGAAGTGTTGGCTTTTAAATCAAGTGCATCTTTAATAGGACCGCTTGCTACTTTTTGTGTGTCACTTGTGTTATCAACATTCGTTAATCCAATATCAGTCTTATCTAAAACGACAACACCAGTTTCACCGTTGACAGAATCGACAGCTCCATTTTGATCTACAAAAGTAAGGGCTCCCGCTCCATCGGTTGATAGAACTTGTCCATTGGTTCCATCCGTAACTCCAAGATCAAATAAATCTGCTGGTACTTCAGCAATTAATTCTAATTCTGCCGTAGCAGGGTTAAATACTAATTTCTTATTAGCCATTACGAGACTACCAAGCTTTGTAGATCTCCATCTACATCATAAGTGATTGTTACGGTAGCTACTAATGTTGATCCTAATTTATACTCAGTAGATGTTGGACATCCTGCTCCGTTTTTGGCAGTTACTTGAAAATTATCCCATGGAACCTTTACTACGCTCGCAACATTGGAAGTTGGTTGTATTTCGGTTTGTGTAGCCAGCTCATCAACTAAATCTTTTAATTCTTCTAATTTGACATTTGTTATTACCTGTTCTGCTTCCTTGGATACTGTCAGAGTTTGTGCTACAAGAGCATCCGTAGTTTCCTGTGTATTAGTTTCAATCTCATTTAAAGTGTCATTAGACTCTTCAGCTTCGGCTATTTGTAAAGCTTGGTTAGCAGCGGTACTATCAGCACTACCTCCGCCGCCTCCTGAAACTATATTAACATCTATAGCGACTTTGTCACTATCTTCTGTTACTGTTACATCTTTTGTCTCATTAGTGGTAAGATTGACTCTACCTCTTAGTCCTTTTAATGCCATTATACTCCCCTATAAGCCTTCATCGTGTGGTATTAGTAATGATGCTTTTTGTACACCCTCATTAATTATTTGTGTTTGTCCTTTAATTGTACCCATAATATCTCCTAGTATACCACAAAAACAAAAGGCGATCCATAAGACCGCCCTTTAAACCTAATTGTTTATGTTATTAGGCGTAAGTTTTATGCTACTGCTAGATTAAAGATAATAGCTTGGAAGTGTGGGTTTGCATAGAAAGCAGCATAACCACCGTATCTTGCACCATAACTATCTTCTTTATCTTTTCGTAAGAACACAGTACCATCTTCGTCAAACCACTCGAATCCACCTGGAGCACATTTGATGTGCATCTTGTCATCATTTAAGATGTAGATCTCAGAAGCAGGAACGAATCTTGATCTAAGAACTGGGATAGCACCAGAACCTACCATTACTTGAATACCGCTATAAGAGATAGTCTCCATGAAACGCTTATCTTTAGTTGGAAGGTTATAAACCTTTTGATCTTCGTGAAGGTCTAAAAGAGCATTATACTGCTCGTAAGATGCTAGTAAGAAAGACGGGCTTTCTCCACAAGTCTTCTCAAGTGCTGAAATAACTTTGTTAATTCTAGCAGTGTCGATAGCGTTTCCACCAGCATTTTCTTGAGTAGCTTTCCATCTACGTCCGATTGGGATATTTTTATAAACAACACCTGAACCTGGAACTGCTTTTAGAACTCCTTGAAGTCCTTCAAGTTCGCCGTCTTTAGAGTACTGCATATAAATTTCATCCTCGTCTGCAGGTGCAACACTAGGTTGACCAACTATAGAAATGCTAGTTAGACTAACTTCTACAACTTCACACTCGGTAGCTTCTGTAGCGTCTGAATTCAAGTGAACGATGTCACCTTCTTCAAACTGCTCCATTACAGTACCAGCCGCAACAGTCAATACATAAGGCGTAGCCTCTGTTCCTGCTCCAGTAGGTGTTCCATCAACAACAGCTAATAAGCCCGAACCAGTAAGGTCGTTCAAAGTCAATTGTCTTTCGATGTTTCTAGAAAAAGACTCAGTAAGCTTTTTAATAGCGTGTTGTGTCATTTTTACAAATGCACTTGCTCCGCCTCTAGCTACTTTCATAGTTTCTCTGTCGATAGACACAGTACCATAAAGGCTCTTTCTTCTTAATTCTGCTTTAAGGTTTTTGTTTCTAGAACTTCTACCTAAAGAACCACTAGATACACCTCCACCGATACTTTGCTCAACTGGAAACTCGTGAAGTTTACCGTCAAAGTCGTTCTTCTTTTTAGAACGTCCGATAAGGATGTTATTTTTATTAAATTGTTTTTCTTGCAACGTACCAAAAGTTGTCTTAAGTAAGTTTACTTCAGTGCTTTGGTCGTAGGTCCATGTTTCTCTACCCATTTTCTCTTATTCTCCATAAGTAATTATTAAGTTAATCCCATTCTACCAAGTCGCTTAGACTTTCGAAAGAACGGTCTGAGTCCTGTGGAATAACCTTCTTAGGTTTTTCTAGTGACTTCTTTTCTAAATTCTGTTTTAACTCTTTATCAGCTCGAATTTTAAGACTGTCTTTAACTACTATTTGTAGGTCTGCTTTGGTAAGATCCGGGTTATTTTGAACCATGGTCTTAAGCTTATCTACGAACGTATCATTAACTTGATCTCTAACTGGCTCTACCAGGCTATTGACCAATGTCTCGGTAGCGGCTTGTTCTCTCAACTCTAAGATTCGGTCTTGCATTGCAGATAGTGGTATTGTAGCCACGTCACTGGGCAATTCTTCATCTAGTTGGTCCCTAGCTGTTTCCCATTCTTCGTCTGTTACTTTGTGAGTTTCCCGAATTGAGTTAACTTGGTTCCGGAAGTTCTGGGCTGCTTGTTCTTCTGCAGCTCTAGCTTGCTCCTGTTGCCATTTTTGAGTATCGGACTCATTCTTTTGAATTAAGTACTCGTTCTCTTCTTTTAAACGACTATTGTTTATCTCATCCTGAGACATCATAGAACGCTTATCGAGTTCGGGCCTTAATGCAGCAATTAATTGCTCCTTCAAAAGGTATGGTGGTATATTAGCAAATTCTGCGAAGTATGTCAACCCCCCTAATACATTTCCATCCTTAGTGGCTTCGGCAAATTGCCCTATATAGCCCTCAATTTCCTCTTTTTCGGCTAGAAATGATGTCTTTTCCTTGTCAAAGTCGCTGAAACGCCTTGCGATCTCTTTTTCGCCTGAAACTTCATTTTTTAATCTTTGTAAGATTTCCGGGTGTTCGTCTTGTATCTGCTCCAGGGTAAGCTCAAGAATGCCGTCTTGAGTTTTAACTTCAATAGTTCCAGGTTTATCAGTAGACTCAGACTTTTCGTCATCTTCAGCCCCACTAGCTTCAACATCGGCTTCGGTCTCCCCTTCTTCTTCAGTACTAGCTTGTTGCTTATTATCAGCCTCAGGTGCCTCTTCTGTCGTATCGTCTTCATCTGTTTGCTCACTAGCTATCTTCTCCTGTATACCGTTTAAGTCATCACCCCAATCATCGTCTGATTCAGGACTAGACCCAGTAGACTTGTATTCGTGCGTATCTCCATCATCATCGAAGGCGCTGGCTAAGCCTTGAAGCTCCTCTACAGAAGCCTCGGCTTGAACGGGTGCATCATTAGTTACTTCTGCTTCTTGATTGTTTTCTTCTGACATTATTGTGCTCCTTCAGAGTCTGTTCCAGGTATTTGACCATCTACTTCTTCGCCACGATTAGCCTGTCCCTGAACCATGGCCATTTGTTGTTCGAGTGATTTTACTATTTCTTTAGCTTGTGCCTGTAATGCAGGTGTAATTGGATATAATTTTAATGTTGCAAGTTCTGCACTAATTAGTGGACTATTAACAGCTCTATCTAAAGCCATTTGCTCTTGTAAGGATACATGTTGAATAAATGTTTCATAAATATCATTATCAGACTCTTCTTTAAAAGCTCTAGATTGTAATGCTGCGTAAAACACTTTTAATTTTGCTACGTGATCTTCATAGAACTCAGGTGGAGATACTTCTTCTCCTGCCATAATGTCTTCAACTTCAGATTCTGCAGAGTGAATAGCACTTGTCGCTACCGAAACCATTTTCTCATGGTCAGCTAGGTCAAGCATGTACTGCCATCTTTCCGGGCTAAAGAGATTAGGGCTATACTGCATAACTTCCATGATTCTCTGAGTTTTAGCAGCTCTAGTTTCAGGAAAACCAGAAGAAGATTCAAACTTAATGTCATAAGGACGAGAAAAAACTGCAGCGTCGAAATGCTTAAGTAAAGGAACCTTGTTCTTTCCGACGATTCTAACCATACGCTCTTCGTCGGCACCATAGTTATCTGCAGCGATGGACATCGTTTTTCTCCCAACTCCTTTGATGAAGTTGGCGTGTTTTGCTATGGCAGATGACTGCCGCTCAGACTCTAGTTCATTTAAGAACGTAAGAGCAGAAGCGGCAGTGATGCCTTTCGGTACTTCGCCTCTAGATATACCATTCGAACCCATAAGAGTCTGCATTTCATTCTTAATGTTCTCTCTGAATGAGTATACCTCGGCAGGGTTTGGGGCTACCTGCATAGTCGTAGGAGCCTGCGGACCTGTATACTGTACAACCGTATTGTCGTTACCCAAAGTGTCGATTTTAACCGAACCTTTTGGCACTACCATTTTGGTATGCGCAGTCATGTAAATGTTCTTACCTATTAGTGTAGTAAGATCGTCATATAAGCGTTGCATCGGCAGAGCAAATTCAAGCTTAGAGACACCTCTGTTATCCCCAGGTAAGTCTATATCTGTTAATCTTTCAAAATTAAATTCGTCCATTGTAAAAGGATATTTAGTTTCTTCTAACATGCAATCGTCTGTAAACTTTGCATAATATCCTTCTGGTACGAACTCTGTTCTCTTGTGATAAAATTCCCATACTACTGTATGATTTTCAACAAGACGTGGTTCAAGATTATTTGTATCAAAAATGGTAACACCTTCATCGGCTCTTTTCCCTAGCTTCTCAGCATTTTCTGGGTAGTTCTCTACAACTTCATCTGTAGGTACAACCTTATATCTGAAGTAGTATTCACACTCATCAAAACGGCTTGTGATCTGAAGTAAGACTCTCCATGGATATTCTACTGTGTATTTAACATCACCCATTCTAATAGGCATTAAAGGCTTACCGTTGATCTCTGTAATACCAGCGTCTCTAGCTTTTACATAGTCAGGGTCTAAATCACCAATGTTTTTATCATACTCAATGAATAAGAAAGCCTCTCCAAGGATACCGTTATTCCTATGGATGTCTATCATTTTATCATCTAATAATTGTTGTTGGAAAATATAATTAATCATTGCATTAGCTACTTTAGCAGCTCCTCTATCGGAGAACTCGTCATCGGCAGGTTGAACGTCTAGGTCAGGTTTAAGACGTGTCATTTGTGAAACTTTGGTTTCTATAATATCGTGTAAGTGAGGTATTCTAAATTTTCTAATTCTTTTCTTTTTTGTAGAGGGATCTCTGGGATCTCTTCTTACTACATTATCTGTAGAGTCAACACCCATGAACGCTCTTAAGAAGCTACGTTGGATAGCTGTTCTACCTTGGTTCTCTTCGAGTAATGAATCTTTCATTCCCTTTAACCAATTATGTTTTACGTCTTTCTTTTTGTCTACGACTTTGAAAAATGATTCTAGATTTTGTTGTGTAGTACTTGAATCAAACATATATTATAGTCCCTTTAGTTCTAGGTCATCATCGTATGTAGCGAACTCTGGGTAAGCTGTACGAGACTCCTCTCTGTATTCTTTTTGGAACTCCGTGATATCCTTGTCATCAATTGAATCTTTGACACCTACTGCTCCACTTGCATTTGCCCCTACATACTGTACTGTATGAGTACTGGCTTTAAACGCTGCTATTTCTACTGAAACTTTAAAAAGCTTACTAATAGCAAACACAGATAAGCCAATTGAAAATAGGCTAATCATAGTTAACCCAATTAGGAATAATTCTTGCATAGTCACCTCGATTACCACTATAACTCATTGGCATTACAATTGCAAGGCCCCGGCCATATAACGGGATCAAGGAACTTGATAATCCTGACTAGGGGTGAATATTAGACATCTTTAAACTTTGTTTGTACATACATTCCATTACACAAAATTTTTCTTGACAGACATATTCATAGTGTACTACTCTTAAAGGACTCCTCTTAGAGTTAAACTTCCTACGCACCCTTCTGGGCTTGAGGCCCGACAGGGCGCAACAGCAAATAGATTGTTCACTTCAGGAGCCTGCTAGAGTTAGTCCCATTCAAAGTCACTTTCAAAGCCACTAAAAAACTCACTCTCTAATGCAGGGTCATGTGAAGGATGTCTGAATCTACCTTTTCTAAGGTCAGGAGTTTCATCAATATTCTTAATACGTAATGCTTCCGTGATATCATAATTATCCGCAAATAAGGTATACCTCAAAGCGTCTATCTCATGGTCATCCGTTTTAGGGATCTTACCTTTGTTATTCTTCGCGTAATTCTCAATTTCAGTAACCGTCTCGATACACCTGTCCGAAAAAACGATCAACCCATTGGTCATCATGTCCTTTATAAGAGACAGACCAGCTTCTTTATCTGAGTGCGCTTTCATAGTAGGATTAAAGGCAATTTCGTATCTAGACATGATCTCCTCCGCTGCCCAGCGTCCAGCTTCATCATAGGTTTTAGTCCAGTCATCCTCAAAGCTAATATGAGGGTTTAAATCCTTAATCTTGGCTATCAATTCAGGGTATATTATCCCAATTGTAGTCTCACCTTGCTTAGTCTTATATATCTCATCTAGAACATAACATTCCTTAGTAAAAGGGTTAATTGCTACGAACAACACTGCGAAGCAGGTAGAAGAACCAGGGTCCATCGTGACATACCACTCCAGATCGTTCAGATCCTTCGATATGAGGTTCATAACCTCTTCGTGAGGCATCACATGCTTACTCTTAGAAAACATCGGGAAGATGCTCCTAGAGCCTCCTGGGATAATTCTAGAATAGAACTCTCTCTGTATTACATCTTCATCTCCTCTAGCCCTTAATAAAGCAATCTCCTCTTTAATGGCCCTAGCCTTGTGAGGTAACACATTAATAGGATTATCAAATGTAGTGGCTATGTGAACGTGAGCAGACTTATCTTCTTTACAGAATTTCATTAAGCCGTTATATTCTTTTCTATTTACAGCACTACTATCGGCCATAGTCCCAATTACAACAAGCTTTGCACCATGCGTAACACGGTTAGGACCCATCGTTCTGTGGAAATTAGGATTAAAAGCTTTAAATTCATCGTAGATAATAAGGTGTGGAGATAATCCGTTAGCGCCTTCATAATTTTCACTTCCCATTAATTGAATGAAAGAACCATTCTTTAGTCTTATCATTAAATCTCTGTTGTTAGGTTTTCCTTCAACATATTTAGAATCCATGTAGTTATGTAAACGTTTTACATCCCATAATAGCTTCTTTGCTTGCTCCCTAGATGGGGCTACGTAGTAACATGCAGAACCAGGAAATAATAATGCCTGTCTCCATAGAAGATAAACAGCCATTTCAGTTTTACCGAACTTACGTCCACATGCAATTAGTAAAGTACCTACCTCTTCATCAGTAAACAAGGGACGCAAAGCGTTAATCTGTCCTTGGTGGAGTGCAGACTTTAATCCGACCTTAAGACCTTCTGCCCTAGGAGCATTTAGCTCGGCTAGGATAAGTCTTTCATCGCGTTTAGATATTTTATTATTTGTTGGAGTCATGAACCTTATCCAATTGATATTTAATGTGATTTAAGGTAACCATTCGAGCCATAATGTCATTAGGGTTCTTCAAGTCTATTGCGTGTATCAATCCAACTAACTCTCCGTTAATGTTGTATACAGGTGAACCAGAGGAACCCGGTGCAGCTTTAATTCTAACTACACCTCTAACCATTTTAGGGCATTTACCCTGTACAACTAGAAGGAGGTGACATCCAATTAGATCTACTTCTTTGTAATATCTAAAATGTCCAGTGAAAACACGCAAAGGACCTCCGAGAGGATACCCTATAGTAGTTACTTGTTCTCCTGCCTGTACAGATTCGCTAGAAATAATTACACCCTGCATTTCAGGGTTATCTAGGACACACGTATCTAAAGCGCGGTCAACCCTTAAAACATTCCTTGCTTTAGCAGAACCTTTTACATAAACTTCTTTTAAAAACCTACCTTCTCTAGTACTAGCGCAACAATGCGCATTAGTAAGTGTATAGAAAGCACCTTTATGCTGTACATTGACAGAAGAGCAATATGTTTTAAAGTCTTTTTTACGTATTAATGCATTACTATTCCTTACGTGACTATAACCTAAGTACTTCGGTAGGGAAGCAGGCCTCTTGAGAATAGGTGTTTTTTTTAGAACCACTACCTCATCAATTTCAGTAGGTTGATCTATTAAACGCGGCCCCACAAAAAGAGCCCCCAATAAAATGAGCCCCGAAATTAAAATTTTACTCCTCAGTTTTGTCATCTTGATTTTCATCAATCTCTCCTTCTTCTAGTGCTGCAAAAGGGTCTACCGTTTCAAGGTCTAATACCTCGTCATCTATATTACCCTCAAACGCTGTATATTCACTTGGGTTAGCTTTCGCTAGTTTATCCATTCCTTCTAAAATCTTCATAGCATCCAGGCCTTCTTTAGTACTTGGCGGCTCGGAACGATTAGCTATATGCATTAAACTTCGTTTCAAAATTTTTATAGAGGAGCCCTGTATAGATGCAAGCTCCGCTGCACGACTAGATGTGATACTAGAAATAAATTCAGATGAAAGGAGGTTACGCTCATCTTTCCAGTCTTTCCTTACATAATATTGTAGAGTAGTTCGATTTATCTCGAGGATTCGCGCTATCTCCGATACCGACTCGAACCCCATATAGAGCTGTTTAGCTCGAAGGAGTACATCATCAGGAATACTACGCTTATAATCCGATAAAGAGAGCTCTACCGACTCCGCTTTAATCTTTATCTGTTTCTTGCTCATCATTTGCCTTTACTGAAACCACACCAAAATCCATTAATAGCTGGTTTATTACGTCTTTAACTTCTTGAACCTCTTCAGGCTTAGCCGTCCCTTTTTCTATGTCTTCAATAGCCTGTCCTGCGAAATAAACTACACGAAGTAACTCTCCACATATTGCCTTTGTCTCTTTTAGCTCTTGTTTTAGGTTCTTACCTATTTGTTTACTTAGACTCATTTATACCTCTCCCGGTGTTATTAATTAGTTGTTCGATCTCTTGTGATATAACCAGCATATTAACGCCAAAATTGGCAAACATCTCACATGCCACTTCTTCTAGGTCATATACCGTTAAATCGCTCATAGCCTGCGTATAGCAGCTACGCACAAAACAGTGAAATACCTCATGTTGAATCGTCTCAAGTGTGCAATATCCCTCACAAAATTGCATTTCAGGCGGACTAGTGGTCATGTGTGCTTCCTGCCCCGGATGCCTCTTACAATACACAGATTTAGGGTATAAGAAAATTTTATACTCAGTACCCCTTATGTCAACTTTGCCAATAGGTTTGTCAAATTTAGACTTTTTACGTGCCATAGACTCCTTCTAGTGTTGCCTGATGAATACTAGGCAAATAATTACTATAACACAATGGCACAATTCTTGCAATGTATTAGAAATGTTTATGGGGCACATAGCTTCGCTACCGCTCGCTCTCCACCCCCTCCCGATCCATAGGAACCGCGTCATAAAGAGCAATAAAGGGGTGGGCACCTTAGGGTAGGGGCACCCTAATCACGGTTCCTAGGGACTCCTAAGCCCTTAGAAACACTGGGGTTCTGTAATATACTTGCTTCCGCATAGGGGGACTTATAGCACTCCTCGTTTATCTTGTAATTCCTTTGGCACCCCCCTAATTGGCACGGGGGTTGCATATGCAAAGTTTATGCCATGTCTTTTTTATGCAAGTTCTATGCCTGTTATCCCCTTGCAAGATTCATACCATTAGAGAGTTGGCACACTTATTGCATGATGATGTTTTTGTAAAGTTGGCATGATAGTTG